>NPIE01000001.1_pt2 | contig 63503 bp, 58 predicted proteins | sample 8637661 | NCBI WGS metagenome assembly NPIE01 (sample SAMN07420842, study PRJNA396082) | bioreactor metagenome | isolation source: sample BA12 brine-fed electro-methanogenic bioreactor BA | place: Japan: Kochi | collected 2016-12-09 | reverse complement strand
GGACTACACCCTGTTCGCCCTGATTGACGGCGTGGTGAAGTTCGAGCGCAAGGACCGCGATCGTAAGAAGATCAGCGTCCACGCGGCCTGATTCCGTCCCAAAATTCAACAGGAAAGCCCGGTTCCGACACAGGATGCCGGGCTTTTTTTCTTGTAGACAGACTACGGATTACCCATGCACTTTGTCGATGAAGTCAAGATACATGTCAAAGCCGGCGATGGCGGCCGCGGCTGCATGTCGTTCCGCCGCGAAAAATTTATTCCCAAGGGCGGTCCCGACGGCGGTGACGGCGGCAATGGCGGAGACGTCTATTTCGAGGTGGATTCAGGCTGCTCCACCCTCATGGACTTCCGCTACAAAGCTCACTACAAGGCCGGCCGCGGCGGCCATGGCATGGGCAAGAACATGCACGGGCGCGGCGGCGAGGACCTGGTACTCAAGGTGCCGCCCGGCACGCTGGTCTATGATGCGGAAACCGGCGAACGGCTGGCTGACCTGACCGAGCCTGGAGAAAAGCGCCTGCTTCTCAAGGGGGGGCTTGGCGGCCGCGGCAACGCGCGCTTCGCAACCAGCACCAACCGTGCGCCGCGTCATTGTCAGCCCGGCACCCCCGGTGAAGAGCGCACCCTGCGCCTCGAATTGAAGCTGCTGGCCGATGTCGGGTTGGTGGGGCTGCCCAATGCGGGCAAGTCGACGCTGATTTCCGCCGTTTCGGCGGCGCGCCCCAAAATTGCCGACTATCCCTTCACCACCCTGGTGCCCAATCTGGGGGTGGTGCAGTATGGCGGCTTTAAAAGTTTTGTGATGGCCGATATCCCGGGGCTGATCGAGGGCGCTTCCGAGGGGCAGGGGCTGGGGACCCGTTTTCTGCGCCACGTGGAACGCACCGGCTTGATTCTGCACCTCCTGGACCTGCTGCCCTCTGAAGGGGGTGACCCGCTGGAGCATTTCGATCTGATCAATCGCGAACTGGCGCGGCACAGCGATGAACTGGCCGGCAAGAGCCAGATCGTCGTGCTGACCAAGCTCGATGTGACCGAGGTGCGCGAAATGGTGCCGCACTACGCAGAGCTGTTCCGGGAGCGCGGTTTTGAAACTTTCGCTGTTTCGGCGGTAACCGGAGAGGGGGTTGATCGCCTGGTGGCCGCGGTCGGAGCGCGGATTGACGAGCGCAGGACGGCTGAAGAAGGCGCTGCGCAGTCTTGACTCGGAGGAAACGCGCGGCTAAGATGACGCTCCTCTGCGAGACCATCAATTTTCCGGACTCTTCCGCTATGCGCCCACATCTTCTTCGCCGCGTCCGCCGCGTGGTGGTTAAAATCGGCAGTAATGTCATCTCTGATTCCGACGGCCTCCTGCTGCCGCGCATGGAAGCGCTCTGCCGTGATGTCGCCCAGCTGCACAGGCGCGGAATCGAGGTGATTCTGGTCTCCTCGGGGTCCGTTTCGGCAGGCAAGGGGGTGCTCGGCATCACCGGCCGCCCGCAGACCATCCCCCTCAAGCAGGCTGCGGCCGCCATAGGCCAGCCGCGACTGATGCGGGCGTACAAAGAGTATTTCCACGCTGAGCAACTGCAGGTGGCCCAGGTGCTGCTCACGCGGGACGACCTTGCCAATCGGCGGCGCTATCTCAACGCGCGCAACACCTTGCTGACTCTGCTTGACTTCAGCGTCATCCCCATCATCAATGAGAACGATACGGTCGTGGTGGAGGAGATCCGCTTCGGCGACAATGACAACCTTTCCGCCATGGTCACCACTCTTCTCGAGGCCGACCTGCTGGTGATCCTCTCCGACGTGAGCGGACTTTACGATCGGGATCCCCGCACCCACGGCGATGCCTGTCTCATCCCCCTGGTGGAACGTATTGATGAAAAAATCGAGGCCATGGCCGGGGGGGAAGGTTCGGTGCGTGGTACCGGAGGGATGGCGACCAAGATCAGAGCCGCAAAGCGTGCGGCCCTTAACGGCATTGCCAGCCTCATCGTCAGCGGGATGGAGAATTCAATTCTTCAACGGGTGTTTGACGGCGAGGAGCTTGGCACCTATTTTCTGCCAGCACGCGACCGGATGACGGCACGCAAGCATTGGATTGCCTTCACTAAAAAACCGCGCGGCAAGCTGCTGGTCGATGCCGGCGCCCGCCAGGCGCTGGTAGAGGGGGGCAAGAGTCTTCTCCCCTCTGGCGTCAGAAAGGTCGAAGGGCGTTTTGAGCGGGGAGATTCGGTGCGGTTGTGCGATCTGGACGGGGTCGAGTTCGCCAAGGGCGTGATCGGCTACAATCTGAGCGAACTGACGCGGATCATGGGGAAAAAAAGCTCTGAAATCGAAACGATCCTGGGATATAAGTATGGCGATGAGGTGATTCACCGCGACAACCTTGTGATTACCGCCGGGCCCGAAGACGAAGAATGACTCAAGGGAAGAAGCCGGTGCTGGAAGGAGAATGCTCAATGACGCTTGCCCAACAGATGCTGACCCTGGCGCACGAAGCGAAGGAGGCGGCCCGTGTTCTGGCCAATCAGTCTTCGGCCGTCAAGAACGATGTTCTCCGGGCCATGGCCGATGGTCTGGAGCGGGAGATGCCGGCGCTGATCGAGGAGAACGAGAAGGATCTGGCGGCGACCCGCGAACGGGACCTGGCTCCGGCCATGGTGGATCGCCTGGTGCTTGACGAGAAGCGCATTCGCGCCATGGCCGACGGCTTGCGCGAAGTGGCGGCGTTGCCTGATCCGGTGGGCGAGGTGACCCGTATGTGGCGGCGCCCCAACGGGCTGCAGGTGGGGCAGGTGCGCATCCCTCTCGGGGTGATCGGCATCATCTACGAGTCGCGCCCCAATGTGACGGCCGACGCTGCGGGCCTGTGTCTTAAAAGCGGCAACGCCGTGGTGCTGCGTGGCGGATCGGAAGCGATTCACTCCAACACGGCGATCGGTGCCGTGTTGCGCAGGGAGCTGGAACGTTACAATTTACCCGCTGCCGCCGTGCAGGTCGTGACGACCACGGAGCGTGCGGCGGTGCTCGAGCTGCTGAAGCTTGAAGAGGAGATCGACCTGATCATCCCGCGCGGCGGCGAGGGGCTGATCCGCTTCGTCTCGGAGAATTCACGCATTCCCGTGATCAAGCACTACAAGGGTGTCTGTCATACCTATGTCGACGCCGATGCCGACTTCGAGATGGCGGAAAAGATCTGCATCAACGCCAAGGTTCAGCGTCCGGGCGTGTGCAACGCCATGGAAACGCTGCTGATTCACAAGGATATCGCCGAAACCTTCGTACCCCGCATTGCCCAGGCGATGCGCGCCGAGGGCGTGGAAATGCGCGGCTGCCCGATCACCCGCGAGTTCGCCGAGGTGAAAGAGGCGACCGACGAGGACTGGGGGGCGGAGTATCTCGACCTCATCCTCGCGGTGCGTGTGGTTGAGGATATGGACGAGGCGATGGATCATATCGCCCGCTACGGCTCCCTGCACACCGAGGTGATCGTGACGCGCGACTACCGCAACAGCCAGCGCTTTCTGCGCGAGGTCAATTCGAGCGTGGTCATGATCAACGCATCTTCGCGCTTTTCCGACGGGAACCAGTTCGGGCTCGGGGCCGAAATCGGCATTTCCACCACCAAGCTGCATTCCTTCGGCCCCATGGGGCTCGAAGACCTGACCACCCGTAAATTTGTCGTGATGGGTGACGGGCAGGTGCGCGAATAGGAGTGGTTCGATGCGTGTCGGGATTCTGGGGGGGACATTCAACCCGATCCATGTGGCGCATCTGCGCATCGCGGAAGAAGTTCGCGAGGCCTGCGCGCTGGACCAGGTCCTGTTTATTCCGGCAGCCGCCCCGCCGCACAAAAAGGTGAGCGGCCAAACTGCCTTTGATCATCGTCTGGCGATGGTGGAGGCCGCCATCGAGGATAACCCCTGGTTTGCCGCCAGCGATCTCGAAAGTCGGCGCAGCGGCAAGAGTTATTCCGTGCACACCCTGGATATTCTGCGGGCGGAGTACCCTGATAACGAGTATTTTTTTATCATGGGGATGGACTCCTTTCGCGAGATTTCCAGCTGGCGCGAGTACGGCAGGCTGTTCGAGCTCTGTCACATTGTGGTAACGGCGCGTCCCGGCAGTCAGGGCGGCTCACCGCTTGATCTCCTTCCAGTTGCGGACCGCAATGAGTTCTGCTATGATGGCGCCTTCCGCGGACTGGTGCATCGCTCCGGTTTTACAATTGTTTTCGTGGAAGAGACATTTCTTGACATTTCATCGACCCGTATCCGGGATTTGTGTCGGGATCAACGCTCGGTTCGATACCTGGTTCCACCTGCGGTCGAGCAATACATAAGCCATTTTGCCCTTTACCGGGCCTCGTGAGGATTTTGATTTTGCAGTCTGATCAACGGGCGCGTCTATGCGCCGCTTATGCCCTGGAAAAAAAAGCTGAGAATCTGCGTTTGCTGGACGTGCGGGGGCTCTCTTCCCTGACCGACTATCTGTTGATCGTGTCCGGACGCTCCGACCGCCAGGTTGAAGCCATCGCTGAAAGCATCCGGCTCGGCATGAAGAAAGATCATGAGCTTCTGCCGCTGGCGGTGGAAGGATTGAAAGAGGGCAACTGGGTTCTGATCGACTACGGCGATGTCATGATTCATGTTTTTCAGCCTCATGTCCGCGATTTCTACGACCTTGAGGGGTTGTGGCAGGAGGCGCGCGAGGTCGGGCTCGAACCTGAACCGCAGGCGGGAGCGCCCAGGCAGGCCGGGCAGGGGTGAAGATCCGGCTGCTGTGCGTCGGGCGCCTGAGCGAGGCGTATCTGCGCGATGGAGCGGATGAGTTTCTCCAGCGCGTGCGGCGCTACCTGCCGACGGATGTCGTCGAGTTGAAGGAAGAGAAAATCGGCGGGCGCCGCCCCGATATCGCCCGGATTCGCGAGCGGGAAGGGGAGCGGTTGCTGGCAAAGATCTCCGACGGATCTTGCCTGATCGTTCTCGATGAACGGGGGCGAGGCATGACCTCGCCGCAGCTGGCGGGTTTTCTGGAAGAACACATGGTTCATGCCACGCCGGCGCTCGATTTTGTCATCGGCGGCCCCTATGGAGTCAGTGACGCCGTCAGGCAGCGTGCAACCCTCGTGCTTTCATTGTCGAAATTGACCTTGACTCATCAGATGGCGCGCCTGTTTCTGCTTGAGCAGCTTTATCGCGCCATGACCATTGTGCGCAATGAACCCTACCACAACCGCTGAGGGGCTTGCCCCGGCAAGGAGTTTTCGTTTATGAGTCCGGAGGAAATGGAGCAGGCCAGGCAAAACCTGCTCAAAATGCGCCGAGAAATCCTTCGGGAAGTAATGGCGTCGCAGCAGGCCGGCAATGAGCTGGGGCAGGACGGTGTAGGTGATATCGGTGATATCTCCTCGAACACTTACACCCGCGATGTTCTGATGAATCTTGGTGAAGCGCAGCGACAGAGAATACGTGATATCGACGCCGCGCTTGAACGGATCGAGGAAGGGGAATACGGCGAGTGTCTTCGCTGCGGGGAAGAAATTTCACCTCGCAGGCTGGAAGTCCGCCCCTTTTCCCGGTATTGTGTGGAATGTAAGACCGAAGTCGAAAAATTCGGCGAATAGAATCCAATCGAATCGGGGCCACTGCCCGGGGAGAGTTCCATGACTCTGATGACCTTCCTGTTGTTGATCATCTTTTTCCTGTCTTTTTTCATCTACTTTTCCAATCTTAACCCGCAGACGGTGACCATCTATTACCTTGCCGGCGAGTCTTTTTCCGCGTCGGCCGCCTTCATCGTCATCGGTGCGCTTCTCATCGGGTTGTTCCTCGGCTCCATGGCCTATGGCTACGGCATGCTCAGCACCCGCATGCGGGACTGGCGCAAGGACCGTCACTACAAAAAGACGCGCGAGATATCGGCCATGTATCGCGAAGGCGTCGGCCGCCTGCTGTCCGGCGACCTGAAAAAAGCGCGGGTCCTTCTGCAGAAAACTCTCGACAAGGATCCCAAGCGGGTCGATACTCAGATCGCCATGGCGACTCTCTGTCTACAGGAAGGTCAGTCAGAAGAGGCGCTCAAGTGGTTGAACCGTGCACGGGAGCTCGAGCCAAAGAGCCTCGAGGTGCTTTTCAAGCTGGCCGCGACCCTGGAAGAGCTGGGACGCGATGATGAGGCGGAGCAGATTTACAAAGAAATACTCAATATAGACAAGGACAATCGCAAGGCCATCCGCGGTGTACGCGACCTGGCCATGAAAACGGAGCGCTGGCTCGAGGCCCTCGAATTGCAGAAGCGCCTTCTCAAGGCAATGCAGGGAAGCCCGCGCATTGCCGACGAGAAGAAGAAGCTGCTCTACATCAAGTACGAGGTGGCCCATCAGCAGCTCGAAGCCGGCGAGATCGATACCGCCAAGAGCGAGTTCAATGATGTCATCAGCCAGGATCCCGAATTTGTGCCGGCGCGCGTCTCGTTGGGCGATGCCCTTCATCAGCAGGGCAAAATCGAAGAAGCCGCCCGAATCTGGCAGGACGGCTACCGCCGTCTGCACAAGGGGATTTTCCTGGCCCGCCTTGAAGATCTTTACCTGGAAGCGGAAGATCCTGCGACCCTGCTTAATTTTTATCGCAACGCCATGAGTCAGGATGCCAACGACGTGATCCTGCGTCTCTATTATGCGAAGCTGTGCCTGCGTCTGGAAATGGTGGACGAGGCCGGCGAGCAGATCTTTGCCATTGAAAGTTCCGGCAGCGAGCATCCGCTGGTGCATTTTCTGGCCGCAGAAGTTCATCGCCGCCGCAAGCGCACCGACGAAGCGCTGGAAGAGTACCGCATGGCCATGGGCATGGGGGGGCGCATGGAGGTCTCCTATGAATGTGAAGCCTGCGGTGAAATCTTTGGTGAGTGGCTCAGCCGCTGCCGCGAGTGTGGTGCCTGGGGAACCCTGGGACTGAGTGGTCGCAGCGCCCTGGCCAACGTCAAGCCGGTGGAAATGCGCGAGATCTATCACGGAGAACAGTAATTCTGATGAAGCTTTCCGCCAAACGGCCTGTGGCCCTGGTAATTCTCGATGGGTGGGGTATCAATCCCGAATGTGAGGGGAATGCCGTCTGCCTGGCCGACACGCCGAATTTTGACCGGCTGTTTGAAAAATACCCCCATGCCCGCCTGGGAGCATCCGGAGAAGCTGTCGGTCTTCCCGACGGGCAGATGGGAAACTCCGAGGTTGGTCATCTCAACATCGGTGCCGGCCGTATTATTTACCAGGAGTTCACCCGCATTACCAAGAGCATCAAGGATGGAGACTTTTTCTCCAATCCGGTGTTGACCGAGGCGGTCGCCCGCGTCAAAGAAAACGGCGGCACTCTGCATCTGATGGGGTTGCTCTCCGACGGCGGGGTGCATTCCCATATCGGCCATCTGTACGCGCTGCTCGAGTTGGCCCAGCGCAAGGGGCTTGAAGATGTGTGCGTGCACGCCTTCCTTGACGGCCGCGATACTCCTCCCCGCAGCGGGGCGGACTACCTGCGGCAGCTTGAAGAAAAGATAGCGGAGCTGGGCGTCGGACGGGTCGCGACTGTGATGGGACGTTATTACGCCATGGATCGTGACAACCGCTGGGACCGGGTGGAGAGGGCTTATCGTGCCATGACGGAAGGAGTCGGCGAGCAGGTGAGCAGCAGCGCTGAAGCCATCCGCCAGGCCTACGCCGCCGATCAGGATGACGAGTTCGTGGAGCCGCGAATCGTGGTTCGTGATGGTGCCCCGGTCGGGACTGTTGGGGATGGTGACGGCATCATTTTTTTCAATTTCCGCAGTGATCGTGCCCGTGAGATCACCCGCGCTTTCACCGAGGCGGAATTCAGAGGATTTGTTCGCAGCACAGAGCCGCATTTGGCGACCTACGTCTGCATGACCGAATACGATGCGACATTTGATCTTCCCATAGCTTTCCCGCCGACAAGTTATAAACGGATCCTCGGGGAAGTGGTCTCTGCCGCCGGCAAGAAGCAGCTACGCATAGCCGAAACCGAAAAGTATGCCCACGTCACTTTCTTTTTCAACGGAGGAAGTGAGGAGCCCTTTTCGGGTGAGGACCGGGTCCTGATCCCTTCACCCCAGGAAGTTGCGACCTACGACCAGAAGCCTTCCATGAGCGCCGAGAAGGTCACGGATGAAGTGGTGGAGCGTCTTGAGGGCGGGCAGTATGATCTGGTGGTTCTCAACTTCGCCAATCCTGATATGGTTGGGCATACCGGAATCCTTGAAGCTGCCGTTGAGGCGATGGAAACTGTTGATCGCTGCGTTGCGCGGGTTGTCGAGGGAGTCTTGGCGCAGGGCGGCGTGCTTCTGATCACAGCGGATCATGGCAACTGCGAACAGATGCGCGATGCACAGGGAAAGCCTCACACTGCCCACACCTCCAACCCGGTGCCGGTTATCCTGGTGGGCGATGACTGTGAGGATGTCAGGCTGCGTAACGGTATTCTTGCCGACCTGGCCCCAACCATTCTTTCATTGATGGGGCTTGATGTCCCCGAAGAGATGGATGGATCCAGCCTGATCGTTTCCCCCTTGGGTTGCGATTGGATGCGTTGTTCAGTCTCTTAGGCTTCTCTCCCGGTTTTGCCGTCCATGTCTCTACTCAAGCAGCAGGGCCGTAGCCTGCTCAGGATGTTTCTGCCTCCCTGCTGCCCTTTGTGCGGACGTTCTCTTCAGGAAGATCAATCACCGCACAGCTTCTGCACGGAATGCCTTTCGAAAATGCCCCCGGTATCATCCCCATGCTGCCCCCGCTGTGCCCTGCCGTTTGCCCGCTCCGGTGGTCCTGACCATCTCTGTGAGGACTGTACCCGCAAAAGCCCGTCCTACGAGTGGGCCGCCGCTGCGGGCTGCTTTGACTCCTCTCTGCGTGAAGCGATCCATGCGTTCAAGTTCAGCCAGCGTCTCGATCTTGATCGCCCCCTTTCCAACCTGATTATCCAGCGTCTTGGAGATCGCCTCGCTTCGTTTCGGGCGGACCTGCTGATACCCGTGCCCTTGTATCCCGCGCGACTGCGCCAGCGCACCTTCAATCCTCCCCACCTTTTGGCACAGCGGTTGTCGCGTTTCACTAAATCTCCAGTCTCCCCCGGTGCTCTTCGGCAGATACGCCCGCATGCCAGTCAGCGGGAGTTGTCACGCGAGCAGCGCCTTCTCAATCCGATTGGATCCTATGAAGTCGCGCTGCCGGTGGAAGGCCGGCGCGTACTGCTGGTTGATGACGTGATCACCACGGGATCTACCGTCAATGAATGCGCAAAGGTTCTGCGCTCGTCGGGTGCTGCTTCTGTCGCGATCGTCGCCGCCGGACGTGCTCCGCGCCATTCTGAAGGCGGCTCTTATTTTCGTGAAAAATGACCAGGGCCGCAAGCTGCGGTGACATTTTTGCGTCAAACTGTCATAATGAACCGATTCTGTAAGACAATTTTTCGCAACAGGACAGCTCAATGAAAGACAAACCCTTAGATCCTCCTTCTCAGTTTCTCGCGGCACTTTCCACGAGGGGGCTTCTCAATCACTTCCCGCAGGGCGTTTTCCTGGTGGACCGTTCCCAGACGATAGTCTACTGGAACCCTGCCGCGGTTCATATCACCGGCTTTTCCGCTGAAGAAGCGGTGGGCAGACACTGTTCGTTTCTTTCCGGGATCCCGTGCGGGCGCAACTGCGGACTCTATGATCCCAAGGCCCCGAAGCCCATCATCGGGGTACGGTGCACCATTCGCGGGAAAAACGGTCAGCGCATCGATCTGTCCAAAAGCGTTGATTTTCTCTACGACGATAAGGGCGAGATTCTGGGAGGTGTGGAATCTTTTGTCGATATCTCCCCCATGAAAGGGCTTGAAAGACGCCTGCGGCGTCATGCCCTCGACTGTGAACAGGAGGTGCGCCGCCGCACTGCTCAGCTCGAGGAGGAGCGCTCCCAACTGCGGGCCATGCTTGATGCCATGAGCGATTTCGCCTATATCGTCTCCAATGGATTCCGTGTTGAATACATGAATCGCGCAATGATTGACGCCTTTGGCAATTGTGTCGGCTCTTGCTGCTACGAAGCTTTTTTCCAACGTGAAACGCCTTGCGTCGATTGCCCCATCGAGGAAGTACGGGAAGGGCGCACAGTGCATCGCGAATGCACGTTTCCCTCCTTGAGTCGTACCTATGAGGGGATCGATACGCCGGTTCACGGCAGCAGCGGTGTGCTGGGCAAGCTGGCCGTTTTTCGCGACATCACGGTGAGAAAAGAAGCAGCGGAGCGGTTGATCGAAGCCAACCGTGAACTCGATGCCTTTGTCTATACAGTATCCCACGACCTGCGTGCTCCGATGACCCCGATTATCGGTTACGCTGAATACCTGCAGCAGAACTATGCCCAGGTTCTGGATGAGAATGCCATGAAGGCGTTGAGAGATATTGAGATGCAGGGGCACCGCATGATGGCCCTGATGGAGGATCTGCTGATCCTTTCCCGTGTCGGTCGGCTCGAGGCGCCGCGCAGGCAGAGCGATACGATCAAGGTCGTCGAGCAGGTCCTCAGCGATCTGCGCTCAGCCCTGACGGAGAAACAGGTGGCTGTTCATATCGGCGATCTCCCTAATTTAAGGATTCCCGATACCCTGCTGAGCGAAATTTTCTCCAACCTGATCGGCAATGCGGTCCGCTATGCGGGTGTTGAAGGTAAATCCATTGAGGTTGGCGGTTCTGTACAGGGGAGCCGCAAACAGATCTTTGTTCGTGATCACGGTGTCGGCATTCCGCCCGAGGAGCGAGGACGCCTGTTCGATCCATTTTTCCGTGGCGAGAATGCGCGTGAAATTCCGGGGACAGGGATCGGTCTGGCGATCGTCCGTAAAATTGTACGTTTGCACGGCGGCAGGATCTGGGTGGAAGCGACTGAGGGGGGGGGAGCGACCTTTCGGCTTGAGTTCGACGAGACGACAGAACTCTCTTTCTGATGTCCAAAGATGTTTTCAGGGGAACAGAATTTTGGGATTTACAAAATTTTATTTTTTTTATAAACTTAGGTTAATTATTTGGATCCCAGTACAGCCCCGACAAAAACAGACCTGTGACAAAACCGGAAGGTGAGGTTATGGCGGCCACTGAAAAGCATGAAATTCTGCTCGAGAGCGGAACCAACGAAGTTGAAATTATTGAATTCTATCTGGGTTCGCAATCCTTCGGCATCAATGTGCATAAATTACGGGAGATCGTGCCCTATGATCCTGATGCCGTAACCCGTGTGCCGGAAAGCATCCCCTCCATGATCGGCATGCTGCTGCTGCGCGGGCAGACGGTGCCGCTGATCGATCTGCGCGAGCATCTGCGCAAACGGCAGGGCGAGCTGGATCCGGATACCCGCAAGGTGGTTCTGGTCTGTGAGTTCAACCGGGAAGTCAATTGTTTCCTGGTCGACGGCGTGAACATGATCCATCGCGTCTCCTGGAAAGACATGCGTCCCATGGACGAGTTCTTCACGCCCTACCGCCCGCGTTTCACCGGCAGCATCGAGGTGGAGGGTCGTGAAATCATGATTGTGGACCTGGAGCATGTCATCTCGGAGATTTTTCCGGAGCAGGCCGACATGATGGGGCAGGCTGAAGTGCCGGATGATTTCAAGCGCGACAGCCGCCAGGATGTCAAGCTGATGGTCGCTGAGGATTCCAACATCATCCGCAATCAGATCGTGACGATCCTTCAGAATTCCGGCTACAAGCAGGTGACCTCTTTTGTCAATGGAGAAGAGTGTTATAACGCACTTCTTGCACTGCGGGATGAGATGCGCAACACGGGAGTGGATCTGAGTGACCGGCTCAATCTGCTGGTGTCCGATATCGAGATGCCGAGCATGGACGGCTTGACCCTGTGCCGCAAGGTCAAGACCGAGCTGGGAATGAAAAATCTGCCGGTCATCATGTTTTCCTCCCTGATCAACGAGCAGCTGGCTTACAAGTGCAAGGAGGTCGGTGCCGATTCCCACATCAGCAAGCCGCAGATCAATGAGCTGGTTAAGCTGGTCGACGGCTTCTGTATCAAATGATCCAGGAGCAGGCATACATCGGTTGAGGCCGCCCGCCTGAAAAAACAATATAAAACGACAACGCCCCGCAGCCTGTTTCAGGTCGCGGGGCGTTGTCGTTTAGAGACTGACGCGGATTTTCATTCGAAACGCTCGGCCAGCAGTTCGATGGTGTGAGCCGCACGGACTGTCGAACCTTTTTTCTCCAGAGCTCCGCGCAGCATGATCAGGCAGCCGGGACAGTCCATGGCCACCACCTGTGCTCCGCTGGAGATGATGTCGTTGACCTTGTCCTTGGTGATTTCGCGCGAAATCGACGGGTGGCTGGTGAAGGAATAGGAGCCGCCGAAGCCGCAGCAGCGATCCGCATGGGCCATTTCGATAAGTTCGAAGCCGCTCTTTTCAAGCAGAGAACGCGGTTCGCGCCAGACACCGGCGCCACGCCGCAGGTGACAGGAGTCGTGGTAGGTGGCCTTCCCGCCGGCGGCCGCCGGCAGCTGTTCGGTTGCCTCAAGCACGTTATGGATGAAGGCCGAGATGTCGATGGTTTTCTCCGCAAGGAGTTCGGCCTTCTGTGCCCAAACCGGGTTGTCCCGCAGGTGCTCCACGAAATCGCGCTTCAGCGCCAGGGTGCAGGTGGGGCAGGTGGTCACCACGTAGTCGGGATTCTCCGCCAGCATCGCCTTGACGTTCTGCTCAGCCAGTTCCACCATTGTCTCGCGGTCGCCCGAGTAGAGGGCGGGGATGCCACAGCAGTTCTGCTCCTGAGGATAATAGACCTCGACCCCCAGTCGGTTGAGCACCCTGACCAGCGCGGTGCCCATTTCTGGATAGATGAAGTCATTGGCGCATCCGCCGAAGAAAGCGACCCGATGGCGCGGCTTGTCGACCTTCTGCTCGATCTGTGGTAGAAGGTCGCGCAGCGGTTTCTCGGCAATGGTCGGCAGGGTGCGCCACTCGGTGAGGGACGAAAAATAGGCAGGCAGATGACGAATGCTGCGCTCGCCTTTGCTCACCGGTTTCTGCAACAGGCTGGCGGCGCGGATCAGGCTGTGGAAAAGCCTGCGGTTGCGCATCACTTTTTTGAAGACGAGGGATTTGGCCGTGCCGATTCCTTCCTCATCCCCGATCACCGAACGCAGATGCAGGATGATGCCCTCCAGGTCGATGTTGCTCGGGCAGATGGCGACGCAGGCGCGGCAGCCGATACAGGCGCGCACGATTTCAGCCGCCTTGTCCAGGCCGTGAAAGAAGGCCGTCAGAATAATACCGATGGCGCCGATGTAGACATGGCCGAACACATGGCCGCCCACCGTCTGGTAGACGGGGCAGACGTTGGCGCAGGCCCCGCAGCGGATGCAGCGCAGGGCGTCACGGCAGCGCGGTGATTCGGCCAGGGCGCTGCGCCCGTTATCGAGCAGGACGATGTGCAGTTCTTTCTGTCCGTCGCCGCAGGGAACCGCGCCGGTGATCCAGGTGACGTAACTGGTTATGGGCTGGCCGGTGGCGTTCTTGGGCAGTACACGAACCACCTTGGCGGCGTCTTCCAGGGTCGGCACAAGCTTTTCAATGCCCACCAGGGCCACATGAATTTTGGGCAGGGTTGCCACCAGGCGGGCATTGCCCTCGTTGGTGACCAGTGCAATGCTGCCGTTCTCGGCGACAGCGATATTGGCGCCGGTGATGCCCATGTCGGCATCCAGATACGTCTGGCGCAGTTGTTCACGCGCCACTCGCACCAGATGGGCGATCTCAGCGGGTTCCTCGCGGCCGGTCACCTTGCCGAAGAGATCGGCCACTTCTTCCTTGAACATATGGATGGCCGGCATCACCATGTGGCTGGGGCGCTGGTCCGCCAATTGAATGATCCACTCACCCAGGTCGGTCTCAACGGCCTTGACGCCCGCTTGTGCCAGCGCGTGGTTGAGGTGAATCTCCTCGCTTGCCATGCTCTTGCTTTTGGCCACTGTTTTTACACCGCGTTTTTTGGCCAGATCAGCAATGTAATTGTTGGCGTCCCCTGCGGTTTTAGCCAGGTAGATGGTGGCACCGGCGGCACCGGCGTTGTCCGTGAAGCGGGTGAGAAGTTCCTCGCGCCGTTCCCGCACCTCGTCTTTCATCGCGGCGATATCGCGCCGCAGTTCTTCAAAATCCAGACCGGCAAAAGCCGTAGCGCGGGACACCAGGTAGGCATCCCCAAAAATATGCAGGGCTTCCTGCAGTTTAGGTGAGGTCAGAGCCTGATCGATGCGTTGCTTGTATTCCTGGGTACGCTGCTTGGTCATGGGTTCCGCCCCGTGGACAAACCTGCCTGGTCCGATGGTCAGTCCAGTTTTATGGTTAATTCTCTATGAAATCGTCCGAAAGGCCTTCCAATAGCAGAACGTGTAGCTCGCAGGGCCCATGCACGCCAATGGTCAGCACCCGTTCGATGTCGGCGGTGCGGCTGGGGCCGGAAATATAAGCGAGAAAACTGCGCGGTGTCTGCTGCTGAAGGCGGCGAAGAAGAGGGACGGCTTCAAGCCCGTCGGCGACGATCTTGCACGGATCAAGCAGCGCGAAATGGCGCTCGGGCAGCGTTGTGGCAAGCCGTAAGGCCTCGTTGGTACTTTCCAGTACGATAGTTCCGGTGTCAGCGATGGCGAAATTGGAGCCAGTGATGCCGGCTGCCGCAGCGGGACCTTCAGCGCGCAACTTACCAGTGGCGATTTCGCTGCCGCGTTGGCGCAACTCCCTGGCCAATCCAAGGCGCTCAAGACTTGGGCTGGGGCCGAGCATCGCCAGACCGCCAGCATGCGTATGGATATAATCGGCGGCGGCGGCAACATCCCCCACAGGTAGAACTTTGGCACCGACGCGGGTGGCGGCTTCGCTGAAACCCTGCACAAGTTTTGCGTTAATCATGTGGAGTCTCTGTTGAAAATGGTCATACCACTAATTTTAAAATCTTATCTCGCAGTGAATTGTCTGTCAACAGCAAACAATGATTTCACTTAAACAGTATATTCCGTTAAGCATGTAATTTTTAGCCGTTTATCTGGTTTTTCCTCGCCAAAACGTAATTTTGAAATTGTGTTGACAAGAGCAGAAAAGGCAGGTAATTCTTTTAAAAGGTAAGGCCAGCTTACCTTTTTGCTGGTTTACCGCTTTGGCCCATTTTCCGTGTGGAAGGGACTTCCGCCCTATGGATTTGCTGCTTTCGCTGTTTCCCATCATTTTGCTGATCTATCTGATGACCCGCAAAAAAGCGGTTCCCTCCTATCGTGCCCTGCCGCTGGTAGCGGCAATTCTCTACATGTTGAGTGTCAGCGATGTCGTGGCACTAAAATCCGTTATCGATGTGCTGGCACTCAACAGGTAACGCCATGGCTCAGGTGGTCGGGCCGTACTGGCAGTTCTTTGCTTCATACCTAGGGGCCCTGGGTTCATTTTTTTCGGGGTCCAACACCGTGTCCAACCTGACCTTCGGCGGCATCCAGCTCTCCATTGCCCAGGAACTGGGGCTCAACCCCCAGACAATCCTGGCTATGCAGTCCGTGGGCGGCGGTATGGGCAATATGGTGTGTATCAACAACATCGTCGCCGTCTGCTCGGTGCTGAGCATAAGCCACAAGGAAGGCTTTATCCTCAAGCGGACCGTGGTGCCCATGCTCCTCTATGGTATGAACGCCGCGCTGGTCGGAATCTTTCTTATGTAGAAAGGTCGCTCTTCAATCGGCTTCTGAAAAACAGCTGCAACCTAGAGTAAGGAGACCTGAATGATCTCTACCACAGCTATTGCCCACCTCAAAGAAAAGCTAGGCGATTCCCAAGTCCTGCATGAAAAAGAAGATTTACTCACCCTCGGATATGATTCCACCCCCGGCGTGCATCACCTGCCGGAAGTGGTGGTTTATCCACAGACTGCCGAGCAGATGATCTGGGCCATGGAGATTGCCCACCGCGAAGGATTGCCGCTGACGCCGCGCGGTTCCGGTACGGGGCTGTCCGGCGGCAGTGTGCCGGTCAGGGGGGGGATGGTCATTGGCCTCTCGCGCATGAACCGCATCCTGGAGATCGACGAGGAAAACCTCACCGCGACGGCGGAAGCCGGTGTCGTAACCCTCGACCTGTTCAATGCGGTCGCCGCCAAGGGGCTGTTTTACCCACCCGATCCCGGCTCGCAGAAGATATCGACCCTCGGCGGAAACGTGGCGGAAAATGCGGGCGGGCTGCGCGGGCTCAAATACGGCGTTACCCGTGATTACGTGATGCAGCTCAAAGGGGTGCTGCCCGACCGCAGCCTGTTCTGTACCGGCGGCAAGAGCGTCAAGGATGTGGCCGGCTACGGTTTCAAGGATCTGATGTCCGGCAGCGAAGGTACGCTGGGGCTGATCACCGAGGTGACGGTGAAGCTGATTCCGCCCCCGCAGGACAAGCGCACCATCCTGGCCTATTTTAATGATGTGCGCACTGCAGGAGAGGCCGTTTCGCGCATTATCGCCGCTAAAATCATTCCCTCCACCATGGAGATCATGGACCGTGCGACCATCAACTGTGTGGAGGATTACGTGAAGATCGGTCTGCCGCGCCAGATGGCGGCGCTGCTGCTGATCGAGGTTGATGGCCATCCCGCCCCGGTGGCGGAGGAAGCCGATGGGGTGCGTGCTATTCTCGAGCAGGTCAAGGCCGCCGAGATTCACGTGGCGCGCGATGCCGCACACGCCGCCGATCTGGCTGCCGCCCGCCGCACGGCACTGTCGGCGCTGGCGCGGGTTTCTCCCACCACGCTGCTCGAAGATGCTACTGTGCCGCGCTCGCGCCTGGCTGAAACCTTCGGCGAAATTGAGCGGCTGACACAGAAGTACGGACTGAAGGTGGGCACTTTCGGCCATGCCGGAGACGGCAATCTTCACCCCACCGTGCTGTGCGACGAGCGCGATCAGGACGAGATGAAGCGCGCTCACGATTTCTACAACGAATTGTACGAGCAGGTGCTGGCCTCGGGCGGAACCGTCTCCGGAGAACACGGCATCGGTCTGGCCAAGAAAGCCTACCTGTCCCGTCAGATCGGCGAGGGGGGCGTGCGTGTTATGAAGCGCATCAAGCAGGCCTTCGACCCCGAGGGGATTCTCAACCCCGGCAAGATTTTCGATGAAGGCGACCCCTGCACCACCCCGCATGTGGAGGAGGGCTTTCGTGTCTCTCACTGAATCCAAGGAGCGTACGGGCAATTTCCGACCGCAGGACGCTCCTCATTACGACGACGTGCTGCAGTGCATGCGCTGTGGCTTCTGTCTGCCCACCTGCCCCACCTATGTGCTTACCGGCCGCGAGCGTTCCAGCCCCCGCGGACGCGTAGCTCTGGCGCGGGCGGTGGCAGAGGAAAAACTTGAATTCAGCCGTGCCGTGCGCGATGAGGCCTTTTTCTGCCTGGATTGCCGCGCCTGCACCAGCGCCTGCCCCTCGGGTGTTCGGGCCGGTGAGGTGATGGAGGTCTGCCGCGATCAGGCGCAGTCTTTCTATCCGCTGGGGCGCACCGGCAAAGCGCTGCGGGAATTCATCCTCGAAAAAATGGTGCCATCGCCCGGTCTGATGGAGGCGTCCATGCTGCCGACGCGCCTCTACCAGAGGCTCGGCATCCAGTGGCTGGTGCGCCATCTCAAGGTGCTCAATCTCGGTCCTGACTGGATGGCCAAGGCCGAGGGGATGATCCCTGAGTTGCACAAGCCGCTGCGGCCTCAGCTGCCGCCGGTCGTCCCCGCCAAGGGGGAGAAGCGCGGGCGGGTTGGTTTTTTTCTCGGCTGCGTCATGACCCTGATGTATCCAAGCGTGTCCCGACAGACCGTGCGTGTGCTGGCCCAGCAGGGCTTTGACGTGGTGACGCCGCGCGACACCAAGTGCTGTGGAGCACCTCATCTATCCGAAGGCGACCGGACCACGGCGCGCCGCCTGGCCAAATTCAACCTGGATCTGTTCATGGCGGAGGAGATCGACTATATCGTCACCGACTGCGCCGGTTGCGGCGCCGCGCTCAAGGAATACGAAGAGCTGCTGGCGGAAAGTGCCGATCAGCGCAGCCTGGAAATTTTCCGCAGCAAGATCCGTGATGTGTCGGAATTTCTGTTCGAGGTGGGTATCCGTGAGGAAGGGCTGGTTCCGGTAAATGCGACAGTGACCTACCATGAGCCCTGCCATCTATGCCACGCACAGGGGATTTCCCGTCAGCCGCGTGAGGTGATAAAGCATATCCCCGGCGTTGAGCTGCGCGAAATGAATGAATCGAACTGGTGCTGTGGGTCAGCCGCCACCTGGGGGCTCAAGTACAGCGAAGAGAGTCAGAAGGTGCTTGACCGGAAACTCGAAAATGTTCGCGCAACCAATGCTGATTACCTGGTGACCGCCAATCCCGGTTGCCACCTGCAATTGGCCTGGGGGGTGCGTGAAGCGGATATGCCGCAGAAAGTGCTGCACCTGATGGAGCTTATGGGACGCGCCCTGCCGCCCGATTCAGAATAGTTGTCAGCGTTTGTGATCCGTGTCGGGGCCTCCGTCCGAAAAGGCGGAGACCTCGATTCACCGAACTTCCACCCCATGCTACGCCAGAGAAACAATCACTTCTCCTCGCTCTCCTACCCGATCCCCAGCTCATCCTGCAGCCGCAGGACGAAATTCTTGGCCCGTCCCGAGGGCGCCAGCATGCCGTAGGCCATCGCTTCCCTGAGTTCCTTTTTGGTGGCGCCGTGTTCCTTCGCGACCGCGAAGTGCTTGCTCAGTCAGTCGGGGCAGCCGACCGCTACGGCGCAGGCCACGCGGATCATCTCGCGGGTTTTGACATCCAGTACTTCCTCGTATTCATAATCGAAGACTTTTTTGCGGATATTCATGGGTACTCCTTTCTCTGATCGGGAAATTCCTGCTTTCAGGATAAGGGTAGATCATGCGCTGGCGAATGCAACCCTGCTATATTGCAGAAGGATCGAGCAACCCTCTGGCAAAGTGCGGCGAAAAACGCTACCATGCCCGGATTGATCTGATTTGCCGCGGGAGGAAATACGATGTTCCAGATGGAGTTGGCTCAGTTTGAACAGGCGGCCAAGGAGAGACGCCCCGACCGTGCAGTGCTGGTGCGCGGGCAACATTGGCAGGATGATTGGCGTGAGCTGTTCGCAGTGGTGGCGCTCAAAGAGATCCGCCTTGATCTGCTGCCGCGGCGCGATTGCTTGGTGGCGGAACTCTATCCGCTCACTTTCTACAACCAGCGTGACGGGAAGATCGATGACGAACTGAGCGCACGGCTTGGCTATACCCGGGTCAACCGATTTTTTCTGCTGGTCGATCAGGAGCGGGGCAAGTGCCGCTTCGGGCCGCCCCACGGTCAGATCGGCCTTGATTCGGTATGGCGCAGTTTCGGCCTGGGCGGCTACCTGATGGCGCAGCTGATTGCCTGGGGGCGCGACCGCTATCCCGGCGCCGCCGTGACGACTGAACATCTTGATCTGAGCCAGGTTGAAGTTTTGCGGCCTCTGCTCAACGGTTTCTGCAAGCGGGCAGGGTTCGAGACGATCTTCCATGCCGAGGATTCCGTGACCTGTTTTGTCAAACGCCTTGAACTGCTCAACCCGGACTACAATCACCAGCGGGTCACCGAGGTGGAGGAGCTGGCCCCGGAATACTGGTTTGTTCCCGGTCTGCTGGGCGACAAGGCCGCTGAGAAGGTTCAGTCGGTTCTGTCGACCCGCCATTGACGCCGGTTTCTTTGTTCCATGGGAACTGCAATCCCATGCTGTACAGTGACGAGTTTGCAGGGAATATTCAGGGAGCGGGCATGGACCAGGTTATTCTGACCATCGACATGATCACTCATACGGCCATTCATCTTTTTGCGCTGAGCATTCTGTGGATCATTATTGCCGGGCAGCAGGCTAGACGCAAAGACCCCCGTGAGCCGGAAGCCAAGGGGCGCTGGGGGCAGGTCAATCATCTGCTGCTGTGGCCGCATCGCGAATACGCGCTGCGCAAGCGTCATCACTGGATTTTGTGGGTCAATCTCGGTAGCGCCGCCATTTTTCTGGCCGGGTTTCTGTTGATGGGGCTGACGGCGATTTTTTATCGGGGTGGGAGTTAAACACAGGAATTGCAGAAATAAAAAAGGCCCGCATATCAAATGCAGGCCTTGCACAAACTGTCTCCGGGATGCCGATTGCCGTGTCGGAAGATCTCGCCCCTGTAACCAAGGACGGCTTCTGAAAGCCGCTTCAGGCTTCCCGCTGCAAGGCGGGCTTGCTCACCACGACTTTACACGAAGCGCGATTCAACATCATGCTGGCGAGTGTTTCGTCAGCGAAAATCGCACATCCCAGAGAAGTCAAAGAACAGAAAGTAAAAGGCTTTTTTCCTCAGCAACCTTTAACTGCATACTATAAAAAATCCGGTCCTATGGCAAGTCTTTTTGAACAACAGATACCGTAAGGAGAACAGAAGAATTTATGAGCAACGACGATAAAAAAGTCATTTATTCCATGATGAAAGTGGGTAAGTACCACAACAAGAAGCCGGTTCTGAAAGACATCTCTCTGTCTTACTTCTACGGCGCCAAGATCGGCGTGCTGGGTCTCAACGGCTCGGGCAAGAGCACGCTGCTGCGCATCATGGCCGGGGTCGATAAGGATTTCGTCGGCCAGGCCGCGCTCTCTCCCGGCTACAGCGTCGGTTTCCTCGAACAGGAGCCGCATCTCGACGAGAACAAGACCGTGCGCCAGGTGGTGGAAGAAGGTGTACAGCAGACCGTTGATCTGCTCAAGGAATTTGAGGAGATCAACCTCAAGTTCGCCGAACCCATGTCCGACGACGAAATGAACAAGCTCATCGAGCGGCAGGGCGAGGTGCAGGAACAGCTCGACGCCCATGACGCCTGGGACCTCGACAGCCGCCTGGAGATGGCGATGGACGCTCTGCGCTGCCCGCCCGGCGATTCGCCGGTCAAAGTGCTCTCCGGCGGCGAAAAACGCCGCGTGGCCCTGTGCCGGTTGCTGTTGCAGAAACCCGACATCCTGCTGTTGGACGAACCGACCAACCATCTCGACGCTGAAACCGTCGCCTGGCTCGAGCACCACCTGCAGCGTTACGAGGGGACGATCATCGCCGTGACCCATGACCGTTATTTTCTCGACAATGTGGCCGGCTGGATCCTTGAGCTCGACCGCGGCGAGGGAATCCCCTGGAAGGGCAATTACAGCTCATGGCTGGAGCAGAAGCAGGAGCGGCTGCGGCGCGAGGAAAAGAGCGAGAGTGATCGTCAGAAGACTCTGGAGCGTGAGCTGGAGTGGATCCGCTTGACCCCCAAAGCGCGCCACGCCAAAAGTAAGGCGCGCATCACCGCCTATGAAAAGATGTTGGCGCAGGAGTCCGACCAGCGGGCCCGCGACCTGGAACTTTATATCCCGCCGGGACCGCGCCTGGGCGGCGTCGTCATCGAGGCCGACAGTGTCGCCAAGGGGTATGGAGACCGCCTGCTGTTCGAGAACCTTTCCTTCCAGCTGCCGCCCGGCGGAATCGTCGGCGTGATCGGCCCCAACGGCGCGGGCAAAACCACCCTGTTCCGATTGATCACCGGACAGGAGCAGCCCGATGAAGGCAGTTTCAAGGTGGGCGATACGGTCAAGCTGGCCTATGTCGACCAGAGTCGTACCCTTGACCCCGACAAGACCATCTGGGAAGAGGTGACCGGCGGCGAGGAGATGGTCCGCCTCGGCAAGCACCAGGTCAACAGCCGCGGCTATGTGGCGCGTTTTAATTTCTCCGGCAGCGACCAGCAGAAAAAAGTCGGAGTGCTCTCCGGCGGCGAGCGCAATCGCGTGCATCTGGCTAAGATGCTCAGGGAAGAAGGCAACGTGCTGCTGCTGGACGAACCGACCAACGACCTGGACGTCAACACTATGCGGGCGCTGGAAGAAGCGCTGGAGAATTTTGCCGGATGCGCGGTAGTGATCAGCCACGACCGCTGGTTTCTCGACCGCATCGCCACTCACATTCTCGCTTTCGAGGGGGACAGCCGCGTGGTCTATTTTGATGGCAACTACAGCGAATACGAGGCGGATTACAAGAAACGCGTCGGCGCTCAGGCCGATCAGCCCCATCGCATCAAGTACCGCAAGATGGAGCGTTAGCGAGCGTCTATTTCTTGACACAAAAAAAACAGCTGGACTCTTCTCAGGAGACCGGCTGTTTTTTTGTGTTGGATAAAAATGGGTGATGGGAGATGTCAGCGGGCGGCATGGGATCGCACCTCCCATGTCAAGGGACGCTTTTCGCCATCCCTGGCCGCTTGACTGGCGCCCTCCCTGGCGCCAGACACCCTTGTCATGGGAGGTGCGATCCCATGGGGCAGATGGATGAAAAGCTACTGGCCGCGTTTCAACGCCTCGATCCGCTCCTCCAGGGGAGGGTGGGTCATGAACAGGCGCTTGAGGCCATGGCCGATGGGGCCGGAGATGCCGAAAGACTTCATCTGGTCCGGCAGGTGCGGCTGGTTGACGCTGAGGCGCAGCTTCTCCAGCGCGCCGATCATCTTTTCGCGCCCGGCCAGGCTGGCGCCGCCGGAGTCGGCCCGGAATTCGCGCTGGCGGCTGAACCAGAAGACGATGGTGCTGGCGAGGATGCCGAACACCAGCTGGGTGACGATGGAGGTGATGAAAAAGGCCGGGCCGTGGCCTTCCTCCGTCTTGAAGACCGTCCGGTCAACAATGTGCCCCACCACCCGCGAGGCGACAATGACGAAGGTGTTGACCACCCCTTGGATGAGAGCCAGTGTGACCATGTCGCCGTTGGCGACGTGGCTCACCTCGTGGGCCAGTACTGCTTCCGCCTCTTCGCGATCCATCGCCCGCAGCAGGCCGGTGCTGACTGCCACCAGGGCATTGTTGCGGCGCATCCCGGTGGCAAAAGCGTTGGCATCGGGAGCATCGTAGATGGCCACTTCCGGCATGCCGATACCAGCGACTTCCGCCTGGCGGCGCACGGTTTGCACCAGCCAGTCCTCGACCTCATTGCTCGGTGTGGTGATGACTTTGGCGCCGGTGAGGCGCTTGGCAGTCCATTTGGAGATGGCCAGAGAGATCAATGAGCCGCCGAAACCAAAAACAGCGGCAAAAACTATCAGATTATAAAGATCGAGACCGACCCCCTGTTCATCGAGAATGCGACCGACGCCGAGCAGGCTCAGTACAACGCTCAGGACCAGGACGATCGCCAGGTTGGTAATGACGAACAGCATGACTCTTTTGAACATGTTTCTTTTTCCTCCAAGCTAGCTGGTTGACGTTCAGGCAATAATTTTTTGTTATCGCGCTGAAAAAAGGAGCGCCGCCAGAGGGAAGTACCGAAACAGGCGACGATGAGATTTATTATGAAGAATGGGGGGCAAGTGTCAAGAAAATCCGGATAAATTCGCATCGGCCTAGAGGCGTTTGATTTTTATCGGCCTGCAAGGTGTGCGCACAAAAGAGGAGTACAAAAACGCCCGCGCTGAAAAATCTGCGCGGGCGTTGCAAATAAAGCCAGTTGGTGGAATAGCGTTAGTTCAGCGGGGTGATTCGAATCTCCACCCTGCGGTTGAGTTGTCGCCCATGTTCGGTGCTGTTGTCGGCAATCGGGTTGGCTTCGCCGTACCCGATGGTGTTCATGCGCGCGGCGCTGACCCCCTGAGCCAAGAGAGCGTTCTTGACGGCCTCGGCGCGGCGCTGCGACAGCTGCAGGTTGTATTCCTCGCTGCCGGTGCTGTCGGTGTGCCCCGAGATGGTCAGGCGGGTCTGGGGGTACTGGGAAAGAACGTTGGCGACCCGGTTGATCTCGTCATAGGCGCCCGGCTTGAGAGAGGCCGAATTGACGTCGAACATGACATCCGATTTGAAGGTCAGGGCAATGGTGTTGGCCTGGCGCTGGATGCTTGCGCCTTCGACTCCGGCCACCGCCTGCTGCAGGGCGGCTTCCTGCTTATCCATATAGCTGCCGATAGATCCTCCGGCCAATCCGCCGACCACCGCACCGATGCCGGCACCGATGAGGGTCGACTCGGTATCGCCGCCGATCGCCTGACCCAAACCTGCACCTGCCGCGGCACCGACACCGGTGCCGATGCCTGCACCCTGCTGGGTTTTGGTGAGGGGCTGGGCACAGCCTGCGGCAATCAGGGTGACAGCCATCAGGGTGATCAGAACTTTTTTCATGATATCCTCCGTTTAATGTGAATATGAAATTATATCTCGGGGGCTATTATACTGTGTGGAACCGGCGATGCAACCTTCATCGGCCGACATGTCGCCCGATGTCGCCTGCAAAAGGGCCTATGCGGTGCTCTTTCGGCGCTCCGGAAGTGCCTGAATCAGGGTTAATATCAGGCTGGGGCGCCAAATCCTTGAAAAGCTGAATTGCTGCGTGGTAAATTTGCCACTTTCCATATGAAACTGAACAGGAGTTTGTGTCATGAAAATATCCCGTGAAGAGGTGGAGCATGTCGCCCGTCTGGCGCGGCTGGCTCTGCCCGAGGATGAAATCGATCGCCTGACCGGCGAAATGGACGCCATTCTCGGCTATGTTGAAAAGCTCAATGAACTCGATACGGAGGGGATCGTTCCGACCGCGCATGTGGTGCCGGTGGAAAATGCCCTGCGTGAAGATGAAGTCAAACCCTCCCTCGGGGCTGAAAAAGCACTCGCCAACGCCCCGCAGTCTGCCAACGGCTGCTTCCGGGTGCCGCGCGTGATTGAATAAGTACATCTATTCGCCTCATTGGAGCTGCGACCCCACGTTGAAAAGTTAAGAATACATCAGGGACATGTGCCGCCGATCAGGCGGAATGGAGATACATCATGAATTGGACTGATCTGACTCTGCGCGAGCTGGGAGAGAAACTCCGGGCACGTGAAGTTTCTTCGCAGGAGTTGACCCGCGCCTGCTTTGAGCGCGTCGATGCTACCGACCAGCGTGTCAACACCTTTATCACCCGCTGCGAGGAATCGGCTTTTGCCGCCGCGGAAGCGGCGGATCGCCGCATTGCCGAAGGGCAGGCTGGGCCGCTGACGGGCATTCCGGTGGCCGTCAAGGATATCTTCAATACCGAAGGAGTTCTGACCACCTGCGCCTCGCGCATCCTCGCCAACTACACCGCGCCCTACGATGCCACCGCCGTTGCGCGCCTCAAGGAGGCGGGAGCGGTGATCGTCGGCAAGCTCAACATGGATGAATTCGCCATGGGCAGCTCCAACGAAAATTCGGCGTATGGCGCCGTGAGAAATCCCTGGAATCTCGAATGCGTCCCGGGCGGTTCATCGGGGGCGTCCGCCGCCGCCGTTGCGGCGCGCCAGACCGCGGCGACCCTGGGCACGGATACCGGTGGTTCGGTGCGTCTGCCTGCCTCACACTGCGGGGTGGTGGGGCTTAAACCCACATACGGACGCGTCAGTCGCTACGGCGTCATCGCTTTTGCTTCGTCGCTCGACCAGGTGGGCCCGGTGGCTCGCACCAGCGCCGACTGTGCCGCCATGCTGGGTGCGGTGGCCGGTCACGACCCGATGGACTCGACCTCAATCGACACGCCGGTGCCGGATTATCTTGCCGGCCTCGATGAGCCGCTCAAGGGGCTGAGAATCGGACTGCCGAAGGAATATTTCATCGATGGACTCGACGCTGATGTCGACAAGGCGCTGAAAGAGGCGATGGATGTTTATCGCGACCTCGGTGCCGAGTTCGTTGATGTCAGCCTGCCGCATACTGACTACGCCGTGGCCTGCTACTACCTGATCGCCACCGCCGAGGCTTCGAGCAACCTGGCCCGCTATGACGGCGTGCGCTACGGGGTGCGCGACGAGGAGGCGAACCACCTGATCGATATGTACATGCAGACCCGGGCGCGCGGTTTCGGCTCCGAGGTCAAGCGGCGTATCATGCTGGGTACCTATGCCCTGTCGTCGGGTTATTACGCTGCCTATTATCTCAAGGCGCAAAAGGTGCGCACCCTGATCCGGCAGGATTTTCTCGATGCTTTCGAAAAATGCGATGTGCTGATGACGCCGGTTGCGCCGACTCCCGCATTTCGCATCGGCGAAAAAATCGCCGATCCGTTGACCATGTATCTTTCCGATATCTTTACTATTTCAGTTAACCTGGCAGGGACATGCGCTCTTTCTACCCCGTGCGGGTTTTCCGGCGAAAACCTCCCCATCGGCATGCAGTTGGTGGGCAGGCCTTTCGACGAGCAGACCATTCTGCGGGCCGGCCATGCCTTTGAGCAGGCAACGCCGTGGCACAAAAAACAGGCGCCTCTCTAATGCCCTGGTTGGGGCGCACCGAGTGCGCCCTGAACACAAAAATGGTTGCCCCACGCTTAATTCAAGAGGAACGATCATGATTTCAAAATATGAAACTGTCATAGGGCTGGAGGTTCATGTCCAGCTCACGACGGATACCAAGATCTTCTGCGGCTGTTCGACCCGTTTCGGCGAAGCGCCCAACAGCCAGACCTGCCCCGTTTGCCTGGGGCTGCCGGGCGCCCTGCCGGTTCTCAACAGGAAAGTGGTCGATTTCGCCATCCTGACCGGGTTGGCGACCAATTGCAGCATTGCGCCGCGTTCTATCTTCGCGCGCAAGAATTATTTCTATCCCGATCTGCCGAAGGGCTATCAGATCAGCCAGTACGAGCTGCCCATCTGTGAACATGGGCGGCTCGACATCGAGACCGAGGAGGGTGGCCCCAAGTCCATCGGCATCACCCGCATCCACATGGAGGAGGACGCAGGCAAATCGATGCACGGTGAAACGCCGGAGACCGTCAATTCCTCCCTGGTCGATCTCAATCGCGCCTGCACGCCGCTGCTTGAGATCGTGTCGGAGCCCGACATGCGCTCCGCCGACGAAGCGATCGCCTACCTCAAGAAACTTCACCAGATCGTGGTCTACCTCGGCGTGTGCGACGGCAGCATGGAGCAGGGCTCCTTCCGCTGCGACGCCAATGTCTCGGTGCGTCCCCATGGCCAGGCACGCTTCGGCACCCGCGCCGAGATCAAAAACATCAACTCCTTCCGTTTCATCAAGCAGGCCATCGAGTACGAAGTCGAGCGCCAGGTGGAGCTGATTGAAGATGGCGGCCACGTGGTGCAGGAAACCCGCCTGTTCGATCCCGACACTGGCATGACCCGCTCCATGCGCGGCAAAGAGGAAGCCCACGATTACCGCTATTTCCCCGACCCCGACCTGGTGCCGCTGGTGATCAAGGAGGATTGGATCGAGCGGGTCCGGACCCGGATGCCCGAACTGCCTGAAGCGAAGATGGAACGCTTCATGCGTGATTACGGGATTCCCGCCTACGACGCCGAGGTGCTGACCGCCGACCGACCCCTGGCCGAATATTACGATGCCTGCGTCAAGCTGCATGGCGGCGGAAAAATCTGCGCCAACTGGGTGATGGGTGAGGTCACGCGCGGACTCAACGAGCAGGGAATCGCCATTGCCGACTGCCCGGTGACCCCCGAGATGCTGGCCGGCATGCTCAAGCGCATCGATGACAACACCATCTCCGGCAAGATTGCCAAAAAAGTTTTCGATGCCATGTGGTCGACCGGCAAGGACGCCGATACCATTATCGAGGAGCAGGGGCTCAAACAGGTCACCGACACTGGCGCCATCGAGGCCATGGTGGACGAGATCCTGGCCGCCAACCCGGACCAGGTCGAGGAATTCCGCGGCGGCAAGGAGAAGGTGCTGGGCTTTTTCGTTGGCCAGGTGATGAAGGCCAGCAAAGGCAAAGCCAACCCCGGCATGGTCAACGAGCTTCTCAGGAAGAAGCTGCAGGATTAATTTTTTTCTCAACGCAGAGACGCAGAGATCGGAGAGGCGGAGATTTTTAAACTTCAAAGATCTCTCCAGGCTCGGCTTTCTCTGCGCCTCTCCGTTGATTGTTTTTAAAAAGGATGTCTCATGTCCATCAAACCGATCCAATTCAAAGACGACACCCTGTTGATGATCGACCAGCGGCTGCTGCCCACCGAGGAGGTCTGGCTCGAGTATCGCGACTACCGCAGCATTGCCGAGGCGATCAAGACCATGGTGGTGCGGGGCGCCCCGGCCATCGGTGTGGCGGCGGCTTACGGCGCGGCTTTTGGCGCGCGTGAGATCGAGGCGGAGGATTTTGCCGCCTTCCGCCCCCGTTTCGAAAAGGTCTGCCGGGTGCTGGCCGAAACCCGACCCACTGCGGTCAATCTGTTCTGGGCGCTGGAGCGCATGACCAACTTCGCCCTGGCCCATCAGGAGCTGTCCCTGCCTGAGCTGCGTGAACGGTTGATGGCTGAAGCGCACGAGATTGCCGCAGAGGATGAGCGCATCAACCGCGCCCTGGGAAAAAACGGCGCCGCGTTGATTCCGAACCCGGCCCGGGTGCTGACTCACTGCAACGCCGGCGCCCTGGCCACCGCAGGCTACGGGACCGCCCTCGGTGTGGTGCGCGCTGCTGTGGAGGCTGGGCACGAGCTGATGGTGTATGCCGACGAGACGCGCCCGTTCCTGCAGGGTGCGCGCCTGACGGCCTGGGAGCTGATGAAGGACCGTATTCCGGTGACGCTGATCTGCGACAACATGGCCGGTTATCTCATGAGCCGGGGCGAGATCGACTGCGTCATTGTCGGTGCCGACCGCATCGCCGCCAACGGCGACACGGCCAACAAGATCGGTACCTACACGGTGGCCGTCCTGGCTCGTGAACACGGCATCCCCTTTTATGTCGCCGCGCCCATTTCCACCATCGACCTGAGCCTGCCCGACGGCAGCCAGATCCCCATCGAGGAACGCGGCCCGCGCGAAGTCACCCATATGGGGGGCAGGCAGCTGGCGCCCGATTCCATCGGGGTGCGCAACCCCGCCTTCGATGTTACCCCCGCACGGCTGATTACGGCGATCATCACCGAGCATGGCGTGGTGCGCGATAATTTCACCGCCGGGCTGAAAAGCCTTGTCGAGCAGGGGTAGCCTATGACCCGAACACAGCTGCAGGAGGCGGTAGAAGCCTGCCGAGATGCGGACGAGGCCTGTCTTGCCGAAATCCTTGGCGGACTTGGCTACCTGCAGCCTCGCCGCAGTGCCACCAACCTGGTGCTGCTGGCCGAAAATCCCGATCTGGCCGGGCTGCTTGATCTCATAATCGTTGACGCCCTCGAGAGCGCTTCACCGGACGACACTCTCAACGCTCTGGAACGACTGGCCAATACGGCTGAATCCGAAGACCTTCTGGCCGTCATCAACGCCCCTGAAATGCGCCGGCGGTTATTCGTCATTCTGGGGGCGTCTCCCTTTTTGGCCAGCCTTCTCTGTCGCGACAGCCACTACCTGCGCCGCCTTCTGGTGGAAAACGACCTTCTGCGCAGTAAAAGCGGCAGCCAGATGATCCGCCAGTTGCGTGAACTGATCCCCGACGGGAGCGATTTCTCCTTTCTGCAGCAGGAGCTTCGCCGCTATAAACGACGTGAAATTCTGCGCATCGGCGGCAGGGATCTGTGCGAGCTGGCCGACCTGACCCAGACCACTGCGGAGCTTTCCGATCTGGCCGGGGCCTGTCTTGATCGGGCCATCGAAATCTGTTCGGCAATCCTTCAGCAGGAATACGGCCCGCCCCAGGTTGTCGAAGAAGAAGGCAGCGAACCCTACGAACCCCGGTTCTGCGTGCTCGGCATGGGGAAATTCGGTGGCCGGGAGTTGAATTTTTCTTCGGATATCGACCTCATTTATCTTTATTCTTCGGAGCGCGGCGAAACTCTCGGGGTGAAAAACGAGCGCGGCGAGATCAAAAACCGCATCGAGGTCCACCCCTATTTCGTCAAGCTGGCCGAGATGGTGACGCGCGCCATCGGGCAGGTTACCGAGGACGGGTTTGTGTTCCGGGTCGACTGCAACCTACGTCCGGAAGGGAGCCGCGGTGAAATGGCCATCTCCCTGCGAGGTGCGGAAGTTTATTATGAAAGCTGGGGGCAGAGCTGGGAGCGCGCCGCCATGCTCAAGGCCCGGCCGGTGGCCGGGTCGAAAGAACTGGGTGAACGGGTCATCAAGACCCTGACGCCTTTTATTTACCGGCGGTACCTCGATTACGGCATGGTCGAAGATATCAAGGCCATGAAGCAGAAGATCGACCGCAATCTGTCCCGGGCCCGCGAAGGAGAGGTAAACCTTAAGCTGGGCTGGGGCGGAATCCGCGAAATCGAATTTTTCGTGCAGGCCCTGCAGTTGATCTACGCCGGCAAAAATGTTCATCTGCGCGAGCGAAATACCCTCAAGGCGCTGGAGCTGCTGCGTCGCGAAGAGCTGATCGGCGACGAGGAATGCCGCAACCTCAGCGAAGCCTATGTTTTTCTGCGTACGGTTGAGCATCGCCTCCAGATGGTACAGGAGCGCCAGACGCACAACCTGCCTAAAAAAGAAGAAGAGATGGCGCTGCTGGCCCGGCGCTGCGGTTTTGCCGAAATGGATGGATTCACCCGCACCCTGGCGCGCCATCGCGAAAATGTCCATGCCATCTATCGCGACCTGTTTTTCACCAGCGAGGAGAAGATCAAGGAGGAGATCCGGCCGGAGGTCAACTTCCTGTTCGATCCCAACGCCGATCCCGATCTGGTCAAGGACCTGCTGGCCGAAAAAGGGTTCAAAAACGTGGAAGGCGCCTACGAGAATCTGGTGGTTCTGCGGCGCGGCGGCAGTGCCGCTTTTCTCACCGAGCGGGCGCGACGCATGCTCGAGCGCATCGCGCCGCTGCTGCTGCAGGAGGTGCTCGACAGTCCCGAACCGGAGATGGCACTCACCAACCTGGAGCGTTTTCTCTCCGCCCTGCGGGCGCGCTACTCCTTTTACGCGCTGTTGGCGGAAAACCACGAAATTCTCAAACTGCTGATCAACCTGTTCGGCACCAGCCTGTTCCTGTCACGCATTTTCATCCAGCATCCTGAAATTCTCGATGCTCTCGTGTCCCGTCATTATGCCGTGATCAACAAGGACAAGGAGCGGCTGCGCGAGGATATCAAAGACCATTTCGCGCGTGCTCACGATTACGAGGAGAAGCTCGAGGCCCTGCGCCGCTATCGCAACGAGGAGTTTCTGCGCATCGCCCTGCACGATCTTTCCGGGCGGCTCGGTCAGGCGGAAGGGACGGGACAGCTGTCCATGCTGGCGGAAGTCTGCCTGGAGCAGGCGGTGGAACTGGCGCGCGAGGAATTGCGCCCCCGGTTTGGCCTCCCCATGTGTGAGGACGACAACGGCCTTGAGCGCGAAGCCGCTTTTGCCATCGTCGGCATGGGCAAGCTCGGCGGCCGCGAGCTGACCTACCACTCCGATCTCGATATCATTTTTATCTATGAAACCGACGGAACCAACCGTCCCGCCTCCGGCACCGATCCGGAACGATTCCGGGAATTGACCAACCATCAGTATTTTTCCCGCCTGGCTCAGCGTATTATCTCGATCCTGACGCTGCAGACCCGCGAGGGGGTGGTTTATAAGATCGACACCCGCCTGCGGCCGTCCGGCAACCAGGGGCCGCTGGTCACCAATCTACCCGCCTACCAGCAGTATCACGACTCCCGCGCCGCGCTCTGGGAGCGCCAGGCGCTGACCAAGGCTCGCACCGTGACTGGCCCGGACTGGTTCGCAAAACGCATCGATGAGGTCAACCAGGCGCAGGTCTATGAAAAACCGGTTCCCGACACCCTCAGGAGTGAAATCTACCGCCTGCGGGGTCGGATGGAGAGCGAGATCGCCAAGGAGAGCGCCGATCACTTCAATATCAAGACCGGCCGTGGCGGGATGGTCGATGTCGAGTTCTTGGCCCAATATCTGCAAATCCTCCATGGGGGTAAGCACCCGGAATTGCGCTGCACCAATACGCTTGATCTGCTGGATGCCCTGGAGGAGAAGGGTATTCTGAGTTTTGCCGACCACGCCGAACTCAGTACCGGCTATGCCTTTTTGCGTCGCCTGGAAAACAAATTGCGGCTGGTGCACGATCAGTCGATCAGCGAACTCTCCGGTGATCGGACCTATCTGGAAAAGCTGGCGCGACGCCTCGGCTATCCTGAGCGGCCCATGCGCCCCGACCAGGCGTTTCTGGCGGATTACCGCAACACCACAGAAAAGATCCGCGCCATATTCGAACGCTTTCTTGGATCCGAGGCCGATACGAAGGCATCGGAATCCTAAACAGGAATCTGAACAAAGGAAAACAGATTTTATGCAAAGACAACGACTGTGATCTCTTATTCTTTTACTGTTTCTGGCTTCCCTGCTGCTGATGGCGGGCTGCAATGTGCCCTGTGTCCCCTGTCTCTGATTCGGTGGCGGCTGGCGCTGTCGGCCCGGTTCTGCGCCCGGAGTAAGTTGAGAATCCCATGAGCACCATCCTGCTGGTTGACGATGTTGAACTGTTTCTCGAGCTGGAGCGCTCTCATCTGGAGGGACGCGGCTACGGCATTGCCACCGCCACTTCGGGCGAGCAGGCGCTGGCGCGACTCGCAGAGGTTCGTCCCGACCTGGTGCTGCTCGATCTTTATCTGCCGGATATGAACGGTGATGAGGTCTGTCGGCGGATCCGCTCTCACCTCGAATGGCAGCAGCTTCCGGTGATCATGGTCACCGCTGCCGGCAAACAGGCTGAAATCGGCAAATGCCTGGATGCCGGATGCGATGATTACATTACCAAGCCGGTCAACCGGCAGGATCTGCTGGAGAAGGTGCAGCGCCTGCTGGGCAAAGTCCGGCGCCGCACCGCCGAGCGACGGCCTTTTGCGATTCAGGTGGAAGTATCGACCGGGGGGCGCAATTTTACCAGTTACGCCCGCGACCTTTCACGCAACGGCATCTATATCCGTAGTAGCAGCGCTCTTGCGGTGAATACGGCGGTCGAGCTCCAGCTGCAGTTCCCCGAGGGGCGCGAACTCAAAGTCATGGGGCGGGTCAGGAGGGTCGAACCCGGAAAAGAGGGTGATGAAGGCGGGATGGGGATCTATTTCATCCTGCCTGACGATACGGCCCGCGCCGAGCTCGATCGACTGATTGCACAGGGAGAGAAGAGGGACGAGGCGCCGAGGGAGGCGGCCTCCCTGGAGCAGCAGCTTGCGTTTATGGGGCGCGAGAAGGCGCATCTTGAAAAAGAAAACCGTCGTCTGGCCGCCCGTGTTGATGAGCTTGAGGCCGAAAATCGCGAATTTGCCGAACACATCGTGCAGATCGAAGAGATCAACAGCAACCTGAGCAATCTTTATATCGCATCTTCAAGGTTGCATTCGGTGCTCGATCGCCACAAGGTGCTGGAGATCATCAAGGAGATCGTCATCAACTTCGTCGGCGCAGAACGTTTTGCCATTCTGACGCTCGACCGAGATCAACAGCAACTGGTGTGCGAGACCGGCGAGGGACTCGATGTCGAGGGATTTAAGCCTGTCGCCCCCGGTGAAGGATTTCTCGGGCAGGTCTTTCAGGATAAAAAGATTTATCTGCGAACAGGCCCCCTGTCGTCACCCGGCGAAGAGTCCGAGGCGCCCCTGGTGGTGGTGCCCCTGACCATCGGCGACGAGGTTCTGGGGCTGCTGGTGGTTTACGCTCTTTTCGTTCAGAAGGACCGGCTTGAAGAGATAGACCACCAGCTGTTCTCCATGCTCGGTGAACATGCCGCCACTGCCCTTTTCTCAGCGACGCTTCACGAGGAAACCGAACGCAAGCGCGCTACCTATAAAGGGTTCATGGATCTACTGCTCAGGTAGAAGATTCACTGGGATTCCAGCGGGTGCCTGATTTATTCCGGCGGCAGCAGGATTCCTTCGCTGACGGCGAATTCGATGAACTCCTCCCCTTCCTGGCGGTTGACGCTGCCGTCGAAAATTTCCTGCGGCGAGCGGCTGCCGTCGCTACCCTGCAACAGCCTGGCAAAGTCTTCCTCCAGCGATTCGCAGACAATTTCTCCTCCCCGCCGCAAAAAGAGAGCGGTGGATCCTACCGGGCGAAAAAGGTTGACGAATTGCCGCAAATCCATCTCGTCGACCTGCAGCAGGTCGATGATCTCATAGCGAAAGCGCACCACCCGGGACGCGGGATTGAGTCGCCAGCGGGTTGTCCATAAATCGAGAGGGCGAAGCTGTTCGCTCTCCGCCGGTATCGTTTCCGGCCCCAGGACGGTTTCAGCGTAATGGTAATGATAGCGGATCAGGTCGCGTGCTGCAGGCAGAAGATGGCCGCAGCCTTTGTCTTTGAGGAGGTAAGCGGTAAAATCCATCTGCAGATCACGGATGTCCCGGGGTTGCCAGCTCTCCACATTCTCAATCTGTTGCCGGGACAGATTGCGCTCTTGCTGCAGCCAGTGCAGGAAAAAGTCGAGCAGATCGCAGGGATCGAAATCGACGGCTTCCGCCAGGGGGAGAAAAAAGCCGACCGCCCGCCCGCGATTGTAAAAAATGTCGGTTGCGGCCGCCAGCAGTCGGGCCTGACGGAGTTTTTCACCCTCAAAGCCTGGGGCTGCAGTGATTTCATAAGGCGGCTGCGGCTGGAACTCGAGCCCCAGATCCGCATGATCGCGGTGCAGGGCCGTCCCGGGCAGCACCGCAAGAGGAAAGATATCAACCTGATTGGGGCGCAATTCCAGGGCGAACCGCAAAGTGTTGCGGAATCCCTCATAATTATCGCCGGGCAGGCCGTAGATGATGTCGAAGCCGTAGGTGATCCCATCCACAGAGAGGAGCGATATTTTCTGGCGGAACAGTCCCTGGTCCAATGTGCGGTGGATGCGCTTGAGGGCTGCCGGAGTGACGGTCTGCAGGCCGATTTGCACCGAACAGGAGAGCCCGGCGAGCAGCTGGGCGCTTTCACGATCGAGAAAGTCGGCCTTCGCCTCCAGGTGAAAATGGATGTGGGGAGCTTTTTCGTTCAGCAGCCGAAGCAGTTTTTTGCCCCGCTCGGGAGGGTGGTTGAAGGTTGAATCGAGCACCCATATCTGGCTGACGCCGTTTGCGACGAACAGGTGCAGTTCATCCTCAAGGCGTTTTTCATCGATGGGGCGCAGTTGATTGTTGCCGCGGCCGTCGTAGCAGAAATCGCAGGTAAAGGGGCAGCCACGTGCAACTTCCCACAATACTCCGTCTTCCCGGGGCGCCAGAACCCCTGTCAACCAAGGGGACGGAACGTCCTGCAAAGAGGGGGGTGTGACGTCTTGCTGGAGGGATTCCGGCTCCCCCGGGGTGCAGACTCCGGGGAGGTCCAGCGGTTTTCCTTGATGGATGCGTGCCACCAGCTCGGGGAAAATGGTTTCTGCCTCGCCGCGCACCACGGCATCGAAAACGCCGCTTGCCAGGAGTTTTTCGGCGACGGCTCCGGCCTCGGGGCCGCCGCAGATGACAGGCAGCTGCGGCTGACGTTTTTTCAGTTCGCCGGCCAGTTCGATAACTGAAATATGGTTCCAGACGTAAAGGGGAAAACCCACCAGGGTGGGAGCGTACTTTATGATCCGCGCCGCCAACTCCTCGACGCTTTCGTCCTGGTAAAGGTCGACAAGGTGTGTCGCAGAGCGTATTTCAGGCGGCAGCGTCGCCGCCAGGCAACCTGCCGCCAGGGGTATGGCCTGGGCGGAGGGGCGAACGTGAAGCGTGGCAAGTACGATGTGCATGGGCGCTCCCTTTTGAGGTCGATTCATCGGGGTTTAAGCCCTTGACCCAGGCTTTAGTGCTTTTTGGCGCGGACCTTGATTTTGGGCTTGCCTCCTTCGACGACCACGCGGAACTCAACCTCGCGTTCGCCGAAGGTTTCCTTGATGCGCCCGCGCTGAGCCTCGATGAAACGTGCGATCTTTTCCCGGTCTTGCCCGTCGCCGCCTGGGTTGTTGCCGCCGGCTTGGCGCAACTGTTCGACGAGGCGGTCAATTTCCTCCTCGCGCCGGCCGGACCCGGCTGAAGCGTTGCGGCTGGCCGGGGATGGACGCGCGGGAAGACCGGTCGCTCCCCGCACGAAGCGTCCCTCATCCATCAGGCGCAGAATTCGATCCCAATATCCGGCGTAGCTGTGGAAGCGTCCGGCCAGGGTCTGATACTTGAAGCGCAGATCGGTCTGCATGATTTTGCGATTGGCGAAGTGGCGCAGGCGCGCCGCAAGTGCCTCCCGCAGCTTGATCGGCTCAAGTTTTTCGGCGCCACCGAAATATTTCTCGTAATGTATCTGCAACTCTCGCAGATCATTCTCGATTCGGTGCAGCGCCTGCTCTATTTTAATGCGATCGCTCATAGACATATTCATCAGTGCCCCAAATATACTGAAGGGTGCGGGTGAATGCAAAATAAATGGTTTGCTCCAGTGCCGTCACATGGCGCATTGCTTGACGCGCTTCGTCCTTTCCGAGATAATTGGTCGAATTTCTGAGTCTTTCTTTGAGGAGGGTTTATGCCGGATAAACAGTTGGCTGCGGTGATTCTCGCTGCGGGCAAAGGAACGCGGATGAAATCCCGGACGGCCAAGGTGCTGCATCCCCTGGCCGGTTTGCCGATGGCCGCTTATCCCACCCGCCTTGCGCGCGATCTCGGGTGTGACCCGCGTGTCATGGTGGTGGGACACCAGGCGGCGGAGGTCGAAAGCGCTCTGAAGGGGGAGGGGCTTGAGTTCGCCCTGCAAAACGAACAGCTCGGCACGGGGCACGCGCTGCTCTGTGCCGCTCCCTCCCTGGAGGGATTCTGCGGCGATCTTTTGCTGCTGTGCGGGGATGTTCCCTTGCTCCGCCGTGAGACGCTTGAAAATCTGCTTCGTTATCATCGCAGCGAGCAGGCCGCTGTGACTGTTTTGACCGCGGAGATGGCCGATCCCCATGGTTATGGACGCATCGTGCGCGACGGCGAAGAGGTGCTGCGGATCGTCGAGGAGAAGGATGCCTCGCGCAAGGAAAAATGCATCCGTGAAATCAACACCGGTATCTATCTGTTTGCCGCGCCCTTTGTGTTCGAGGCGCTGCAGGGTCTGGGGCGCGACAATGCCCAGAATGAATATTACCTCACCGATGTGCTGGCGGCCGCCCGCTCCCGGGGGGAAAAGGTGCGCGCCCTCGGGGTGGATGATCCCATGGAAATCATGGGGATCAACGACCGGGTGCAGTTGGCCTGCGCGGCAGGCTATCTGCGGCAGCGGATCAATCGCGGGCACATGCTCTCGGGCGTGACCCTGATCGACCCCGCTACGACCTATATCGATGCAGAGGTCGACATTGCGCCTGATACAACCGTTTATCCCAATGTTCACCTGCGCGGTCAAACCCGCATCGGCAGCGACTGTATTATCGAGCCGGGCGTGGTGGTCACCGATTGTGAAATCGGCGACCAGGTCCACATCAAATCTTCCACCGTCATGACAGAGGCACAGGTCGGGCGGGCCTGTACCCTCGGTCCCATGGCGCACCTGCGCCCGGGGACCTCCCTGGCCGGACAGAATAAGCTGGGCAATTTCGTTGAAACCAAGAAAGCGGTGCTGGCCGAAAAGGCACAGGCCAGCCATCTCACCTATATCGGCGATGCCGAGGTGGGGCGCAACGTCAATATCGGCTGTGGAACCATCACCTGCAATTACGACGGCGTCAACAAGCACCGCACCATCATCGAGGATGATGTCTTTGTCGGATCCGACACCCAGTTTGTCGCTCCGGTGCGCATCGGGCGCGGGGCACTGATCGGGGCGGGGTCCACCATCACCAGGGATGTCCCGGCCGACGCCCTCTCCCTGGCGCGTAGCGAGCAGAAAATCATCGAAGGGTGGGCGGCGCGCAAGCGCAGGAAAAAGTAAACTGATAGTATTCACCTTGTGTGGGGTCGCAGCTCCCATGACAAGGGTGTCTGGCGCCATGGAGGGCGCAAGTCAAACGGCCAGGGACGGCGAAAAGTGTCCCTTGACATGGGAGTTGCGACCCCATGCTGAACAGTTGCGACTGATCATTCATTTCTCATTTTCAGAGGTTTTTATATGTGTGGAATTGTCGGATATATCGGGGCGCAGCAGGCTTCGCCCATTGTTCTTGAAGGGTTGAGGCGGCTTGAATATCGTGGCTACGACTCGGCCGGCATCGCGACATTTGATGACGGGCACATCGAGATCCGTCGCGCCGAAGGCAAGCTCTCCAACCTGGAGCAGCAGCTGCGCGAGCGGCCGGTGACCGGCCGCCTCGGCATCGGGCACACCCGCTGGGCGACCCACGGCCGCCCCTCCGAGATCAATGCCCACCCCCATAAGGCCGGCGACATTGTGGTGGTGCATAATGGCATTATCGAAAACTACCTCGATCTACGCGAGCGATTGCGCGACCAGGGGCATGTTTTCAGCTCTGAAACCGACACTGAAATCATTGCCCATCTGGTGGACGAACATTACCGTGACTGTGGCGATTTCGCCTCTGCCGTGCGGGCGGCACTCAAGGAGGTGCGCGGCGCCTATGCCGTGGCCATGCTCTGCGAGCAGGAGCCCGACAAGCTGGTGGCGGCCAAGCTGGGCTCTCCACTGGTGGTCGGCCAGGGGCAGGGGGAGAATTTTGTCGCCTCCGACATCCCCGCCATGCTGTCTCACACCCGGGAGATGATTTTTCTCGAAGATGGCGAGATGGTGGTTTTTACCCCCGATGAACTCAAATTCACCACCCTGGAAGGCGCTCCACTGGAAAAGACCCCGCGCACCATCACCTGGACACCGCTGATGGCGGAAAAGGGCGGCTATCGCCACTTCATGCTCAAGGAGATCTATGAGCAGCCGCGGGCCATGGCCGACACCCTGGCCGGGCGTATCCGCGAAGAGGCCGGAGACATCTACCTTGAGGATCTCAATCTGGATGATGAAACGCTGCGCTCCATGGACAAGGTCAACATCGTCGCCTGCGGAACGTCCTGGCATGCCGGTCTGGTCGGCAAGTTTCTCGCTGAAAAACTGGCCCGCGTGCCGGTGGAGGTCGATATCGCCAGCGAATTCCGCTACCGCGATCCCATCGTGACGCCCCGCACCCTGACCGTGCTGATCAGCCAGAGCGGCGAAACCGCCGACACCCTCGCCGGTCTGCGCGAAGCCAAGGGCAAGGGGGGCAAGGTCGTCTCCATCTGCAACGTGGTCGATTCTTCCATTGCGCGGGAAAGCGACGGCGTCATCTACACTCATGCCGGTCCCGAGATCGGCGTGGCTTCGACCAAGGCCTTTACCACTCAGCTTGTCGCCCTGGTGCTGTTTGCCTGCAAGCTCGGCCGGGTCCGGGGGACTCTTGATGAGAACGAATGCCGTCTGCTGGGAGAGGAGCTGGTCAAGCTGCCGCGCAAGATCGAAGAAGCGCTGGAGCAGGATGCCGCCATTGAGGAAGTGGCCAAACTCTACATGAACGCCAGCGACTTTCTCTACCTCGGCCGCGGCAACCAGTACCCCATTGCACTGGAAGGGGCTCTCAAGCTCAAGGAAATTTCCTACATTCACGCCGAAGGTTATCCCGCCGGGGAGATGAAGCACGGCCCCATCGCCCTGATCGATGAACATCTTCCGGTGGTGGTGCTGCTTCCCAATAATGAAACCCGCGAAAAAGTCATTTCCAACATGCAGGAAGTGCGCGCCCGCGCAGGGCAGGTCATTGCGATTACCGATCTCGACGACAGCCTGGTGCGCGACAACGCCGATCATGTCCTGACATTCCCCGGCATACGCGACGAATTGATGCCGGTGGTCCTCTCCGTTCCCATGCAGCTGCTCGCCTATCATATCGCCGTTCTCAAAGGGACCGACGTCGACCAGCCGCGCAACCTCGCCAAGAGTGTGACTGTGGAATAGATTGCGATCAGGCCATGATCCGTTTGATCGTCAGTGCCGATGACCTTGGGGTCAATCCGGCCCGTAATCATGGGATTCTGGAAGCTTTTACCCACGGGATCGTTACCAGCGCCTCCCTGTTGGCCAATGGGGAGGCGTTTTGCGAGGCGGTTGACCTTGCCAGAGAAGCACAATTGCCGGTGGGCGTTCATCTTAATCTATCCGAAGGGCTCTCCTTGACTGGATATCTCCCGGGGCTGACAGATCAGCAAGGGCGTTTCAGGGGCAAGGAGGGGTTGCGCGACTGTCTGAAGCGGGGCGCCTGCCCCATTGATGCAGTTGAGGCAGAATGGACGTCCCAGATCGAACGGGTCTTTGCCTCAGGTCTTGTCCCCGACCATCTTGATAGTCACCAGCACTGCCATCTTTTCCCGCCACTTTCAACTCTTGTGATGGCATTGGCCCAGCGCTTCAGGGTCGGCGCCGTGCGCTGCTCCCGTCCGGCTGAACCCGTCGCGGATGATCCCTGTGGGGTGGTAGGTGAAGAACTGCGCCTCTATCGCAGGCTCTCCAGGTGCCGGGAACCTGGCCGGATCAAGATGCCGGACGGCCTGTGGGGAATGACGTTGCTGAATCGTCTGGACACGGATTCGCTGTGTGGAGTGCTGGAGCGCCTTCCTGAAGGAAGCTGGGAGTTGATGACTCATCCCGGTTATCCCATGGAGGGCGGAAGCGAATTTGAAGGAGGGGCGCGGCTGGAGGAACTGCATGCGCTGACCTCGGTAGAGGCGCGCGCCGCAGTCGAACGGCGGGGAATCCAGCTATGCAGCTATCGTGAGTTGTGAGGACGAACGGTCTTCAATCCTGGACCAGGCGCAGCTTGACCGGGGTCTTGTCGCCGTAGATCTGCGTGACATGAGTCTGCATGATCCAGTCAATCCCCTGGGTGATGCTGTCGACGGTTTGGTTCAAGGGGGCTTCGCCTCCGTCATAGCGGGCTTTGATCTGCTTGCCGTTTTGGTGAAAAACCTTTCCTACTGGATTATTCCCCGATCCGACCAGGACCCGGGACTCCTTGGGGGTGCCCGTTACTCTGTATTCGATGGTGCGCGGAGGTGTGTCCGGCAGGGCCTGGATCCGTTTCTCAACCAGCTGCAATCTTTTCTCGGCCGTTAATTTCAGGTTGCCGGAAAGATTCTGATAGGGCGATCTTTGCGCGGCATGCAGGGCGCGGCGATACCAGTAGCGGGCCCGGTAGGGATCGGGCCACATTCCGCGGCCGTAGAGGTGATAATCGCCCATAAAGATTGCGGCTTCTGGGTGGCGTCCGGCAGCGAAGGCGGCCGTGAATTTGTTTGCCGCTTTTCTGTAGTCTCCCGCCAAATGCAATTGATGGCCGAGGGCGAACAGCCCGAATGGGTTGTTGTTGTCAGCCAGGCGTTGAAAGTAGTCTGCGGCGCTGCCGCCGATATCCTCTTCCTGAAGAAGCCCCTGCCGTATCAGAACTCCCAAATTGTATTGAGTATTTTCGTCCAGATCTTTGCGCTGCGCCAGCAGGCGCCAGTCAATAACTGCCTGCTTCTCTGAGACAGGCAGAAACCTGCGTGCGTCCTTTCCGGCCTCAGGATAGCTTCTCAGGTAGCGTTCAGGTAGTTGCGGCAGACTGAGTTCCGCCCGCGCGATCACCGCCGGCATGTGCCCATTGTCAGCCGCGCGGCTGATCATGCCCCAACCGCGCCGCGTCGCATTTTCGTTTTCTGCGGCGACAACCAGCCCGAGCCCACGGTCGAGTTTCTGGGGGTCGGTGCAGAGCAGGCAGTAGCGGGCGTTAAGCCAGAGGCCGAGAACCCCGATAAGAACCACAATTGTAATTATGGCCAACTTCGCCCAGAAATGGGTTGTCCCGGAGTCTGCTCGATCCGCCGCAGTGTGCAATTGGTCTCTCCTATTCCTGCAGGCTCAGCGTGTGGGCATCGCCGTGGCAGTCATTGCAGCCCTTGAACTCCTTCAGCATCTCGGCGTTGTGCGGACCGGTGCCGTGGCACTGTTCGCAGGACGAGATATCGCCGTGCTGCCCGGCATGGCAGAAGACGCAGCTCAGTGCCGCATGCTGCTTGCTTCCCTGTTCCACCTGCTCCACGGCCTGTCCGTGGCAGGACTGACACAGGCTGTTTTTCACGCCGTTTTCCAGGGTGATGTCAAGGGGCGCATGAGCGGGATGACAGGCGACGCAGCCGGCATTGTCCCGGTAGGGGGTATGGGGTTCTGCGTGACAGTCGGTGCAGGCCGGGATGGAGCCGTGGCTTGCGTAATGACACTCGGTGCAGTTTAGTGCGGTGTGGGCGCTCGCCTGTTCCGAAAGAGTTGTCTGAGGTTCGCTGTGGCAGTTGCCGCACTGGTTGGCCAAGCGCTCGACTTCAACCATGCTGGCAACCGGGGCGTGAGCATTGCGGTGGCAGGAGAGGCAGTCGATGAACGTTTCGCCGTGGGTCAGGCCGTGACACCCCTGACAGCTCGGCATGCGTTCCTCCCAGGTCAGCCCCTGCTGGAAAGAGTGAAATTTGACATGACACTCCCGGCACTGCAGCTGATGACGCCCGCCCTCATCGCGAATGGTGGTAAAGACGCTTTCGTGACATTTGGCGCATTCGAGGGTACCCATCTCGGGAACATCCTGCTGGTAGACTCCGGCGCCGGGCGGTTTTTCCGCGGCCGGGGCCAGAGTTGAAAACAGCAGAAACAGCAGGATGGTGGCGAGTCTCAGGCCCGATAACAATTTCATTGCAGTGTCCTCCTTTGTCGCAGGGCGCATTCCCCAGGCTTCCGGGCGTCCCTCAACCGCGGTCTGCGGGGCTCTTGTCTACTTGCTCCAGTTGGCCAGATTGTGCGGATCGCGATGACACCGCAGGCAATCAGGGAATTTCTTGTGCAGCCCTGATTCATGGGGCCAGCCGTGACAGGTGTCGCAGCTGATCGCATTTCCGTGGTCGCCCTGGTGGCATTCCAGGCAGTCAAGTTCGCTGTGCTTCGCCTCGCTTGCCGCCAGGGTCGCCGTCACTTCGCCATGACAGTTCCGGCAGAATGAACCGGGAATATCGGCCGGCATATAGATCTGCGTCGGGGTGTGGGGTGCATGGCAGTGCATGCAGTCTCCCTCACCCATGTCGTCGGTATGGGGCTGGTGGCATTCGGTGCACTGCTGCGCCTGTTTGTGCTGCAGGTGGCAGTTGGCGCAGTCGAGTTCGGCGTGAAGGGTGGGGACTTTCTCCATGTCCCCTGCCACCGCCGGATGACAGCTCACGCAGGCCTGACGCGTTACGGCGGTTTTGTCCAGTTCCGTCTGCCGGGGGGCATGGCCGCTATGGCAGTCCCGGCAGTTGTCGACGGCAAAATGAGGATGATCGCCGCTTTTGTGGCAGCGCGTGCAGTCGGCGATGGTTTTCTCCCCTTTCGGGGGATGCTCCGGATGACAGGAGTAACAGCCGACCGCAGTGCTGTGGGCACCGCCCTGTTGCTCAAGCACGCTGATCGCATCCTGATGGCAGGATGAACAGAGGGCTGTATCGATACGCCGGTCAAAAGAGATGTTCTGCGGCGCATGGGCATTGTGGCAGGCGCTGCAATCCTGCTGGGTCATCTCCGCATCATGGGGAGAGTGGCAGTCGAGACAGGCCTGGGTTCCCGTATGGTCGAAGTGGCACTGATTACAGTCCATCTCGCTGTGGGAGCCTGGGTTGTAGCGCATCTGCCGGTCAATCACCTGGTGGCAGGTGGCGCAGGCGGGTCGCACTTCATCCATGGCTGCAAGGTTGATTTCCGCGGGCTCATGCGGTGCGTGGCATGGAATGCACGGCTCCAGGGTGTAGTGCTGCTTGTCCAGGCGCGGGTGGCATTCCAGGCAGGGTGCGATTGTCTCCTTGCCTTCCGGAAGATGCTGGGGATGACATGCCGCACAGCCTGCCGCGTCGCGGTGGGGTCCGCCTTTTTCGGTCAAGGTCTGCGCCACGCCCTGATGGCAGGTTGCACAGTGCTGGTCGGAAACCTCGCCCGTATAGGCGATATCGGTGGGACGATGCGGTTCGTGGCAGTCGCTGCAGTCTTCCGCCGTCATTCCGGGACCGTGGGAGCTGTGACAGCGCAGGCAGTCGTACCATTGGCTATGGGCAGGATGGCAAACGCTGCAGTCCATCGGACGGTGCGCGCTGTAAAGAGAGGCAAAGGCATCGCCGACCGGACGGTGGCAGGACAGGCAGGCCGGGCGTACCGGCTTCAGTGCGGTCAGGTCCATTTCCAGGGGCGTGTGTGGGGAGTGGCAGTCACGGCACCCCTTGACGACAAAGTGTGCGTTGTCCTGAGGTGCGTGGCAGGTTTTACAATCCTGTGAGGCCGCCATCCCACGCTGAGGATGATCGGCATGGCAGTCGGTGCAGCCCGCGGCAGGATGCTGCTGGTGGCAGTCAACGCATAGCAAAGCATCGCGGTGTGCCGCACCCTGGTTTTTCACCTCCTTGTAGACCTGCTGATGGCAGGCGGCGCACAGGCCTCCCTGCGGCCCCGAAGCATGATCGATTTCCGTGGGCAGGTGAGCGTCATGGCAGGTTTTGCAATCCTGGGTCGTCATGGTGTTGGCATGAGGATCATGACATTCAAGACAGGACAGGATCTCCGTATGACTCTGGTGGCAGGCACCGCAGTTCATTTGTGCGTGCGGGCTCGGCACGATCTGGTTGGGTTTCGCCATGGGATCGTCATGGCAGCTCAAACAGGCGTCGTCAGCCTGCGACATCTGGTCCCAGAGCTGGTCGAGAGGCGCGTGGGCCGGATGGCAGCCGCTGCAGTTGGGCAGTTCGTAATGGGGATTGTCGGCTGCGGCATGACAGTCGGCGCAGGCCGGAATCGCATCCTCTGCCGGGGGGTGGTTCTGGTGACAGTCAGCACAGCTCATCCCTTCGCCGTGGCCGCCGCCGAGTTCAGTCAGGGTGGCGTGAATTTCACTATGGCAGGCGGCACAGTGTGCGCCGGCAATATCGCTTTCGAATGCGACGTTCTCCGGATCATGAGGCCCGTGGCACTCCTGGCAGCTGCCCTGGGTCATCTCCTCGGAGTGAGGCTCATGGCAATCCAGGCAGAGGGGCCGATGCCCGTGCTGCTGATGGCAGTCATAGCAGGCAATCTCGGAGTGGCTGTCGCTGGACGATACAATCTGCTCCTCGACGCCGGGATGGCAGGTGAAGCAGGCCGGCGACAGGTCGGTGGGCGCATCGGCGCTGCGCTCATGAGGCGCGTGGGGCTGGTGGCAGCTGAGGCAGTTATCCAGGGTGAAGTGGGCATTTTTCTCCGGCGTATGGCACTGGGTGCAAGCCGTGGGAGTGCTGCCCTCGAGAGGAGGGTGCTGCTGGTGGCAGCGGTAGCAACCGACCTGCTCCTGGTGAGCGCCGCCTTTCTGCTCAAGGGTCGTGACAGTTTCCTCGTGACAGGCTGCGCACCAGGATTGGGAGACGCCTGCGAAATAACGGACCGGAACAGGCTTGTGAGCACCGTGACAGGCCCGGCAATCATCCTCCGTCATGGCGTCGTTATGCGGGCTGTGGCAATCGGTGCAGGCCGGGATCTCGTTATGTTGTGCATGGCAGGTGTTGCAGGCCACATTGGCGTGAGCGCCGCCCACAGCGTCCGGTCCCTTTGTGGCCCCGGGATGACAGCTGGCACAGGTTGCACGAACGTCCTTAAAGGAGGAGAAGTCAAAGTCAAGTGGCGCGTGGGGTGGGTGGCAGCTGCTGCAGTTAGGCAGAGTGTAGTGCTCCGACGCTTCGGGAGAATGGCAGTCGGCACAGGCTGCGATTGTGTCCTGGGCCCCCGGGTAGGGGTGGGAGGAATGGCAGTCGGCGCAGGCAAGATTTTTCAGATGAATACTGTTTTTAGGATCGAAACCGGCAAGAGTTTCCTTGTGACAGGCTGCGCACCAGTCTGCTCGGACCTCATCCCAGGACTCGGCACTCACCGGGTTGTGGGGCATGTGGCAGGCGCTGCAATCCTGGGCGGTGATGGATTTGTCGTGGGTCGGGTGGCAATTGGTGCAGGATGGCGCATCGCTGGAGTGCCTTGAGTGGCAGGTTGTACATGCCACATTGACATGGCTCCCACCGACGGAGGCGGGTCCCTGCCCTGCGGCGATATCCTCGTGGCAGCTCAGGCAGACGTCTCTGGCTCCTCTAAGGCTTGAGAATTGGAAAGCTGTTGGCTGATGCGGCGGATGACAGCCGGCGCAATCAGAGAGGGCGTAGTGAGCGGAATCCTGCGGGGCGTGGCATTCGGCGCAGCCCAGAGCATCGCCATGAGTCAGATGGCATGTGTTGCAGTCGAGTTCGGAGTGGGCGTCGCGAGCTTTTTTCGCAGTTGCCGCGACATCCGGATGGCAGGTCGAACAGGCCTTGCGGGCATCGGTCAGGGCGGAGAATTCGAGATCGAGCGGGGCATGGGGCGAATGACAGCCGGTGCACTGGGGCAGCGCATAGTGGTCCTGATCTGCGGGATCATGGCACGCACTGCAGGGTGCGATTTCGGTTTCGGCCCCTTTCTGAGGGTGAGCCCAGTGGCAGTCGTCACAGCTGATGAATTCGCCGTGAGCGCCGCCCTTCTGGGAAACCTCCCTGGTCTCGTCCGCATGGCATTTGGCGCAGTCTTCGAACATACGCCCGGATGCGCTCTGTTGCGCCGCCCCGGTTGAGAAGCAAAGAAGCAATCCGACGGAAACCGTAACTAAGACCCAGCCCCAATTTTTCATTTGACCTCCTCGATGCCGCAGTGGCAGTCTGCGACCCATCCCGAAAAACATCTCATCACCTCCATGCTCCGATGAGAGCTGACCCCATGCGGGCGGAGGCGCAAAAAAAATCTCAACTTTCAGGCCGGCACAGCGGCTTTGCAAGCCTTGAAACTCGGCCGGCTTGCCGACACGATAGCGTTTACATACCACGGAAAGTCGGTGTAATGAAAGTCTTTTGGTTCTTTCAGCGATGCTGTGAATGCCCCTGCAGGGTGCCACAGGAAATGTAAACGATTGGTACTTCAGCTTATCGGCTGCAGGGCCGGATGTCCAGTGCCGTACCGGTCTCGGCGTTTTTTTTGGAGCAAAAAGGTGCAGATTCTTCTTGTTGTCCCCAGCCAGGACCCGGCGACCGGCAACTGGGTCACCGCCCACCGGTTCAGGGATGGACTTGAGTCCCGCGGCCACAAGGTTTCTTTCGTGGAGGTCGCCCTCGACAGTGCAGATTTCGGTAGTCTGAGGAAGGCGGCGCGTCAAGCCGACGCCGCACTTCTGCTGCATGCCTATCGATCCGGGCGCCCCTGGCTTGAAGCCGGCCTTGCCGAAACTCTCCCCTTTGGCGTGCTGATGACCGGAACCGACATCAATTTCGGCATGGATGATCCGGCCCAGGCCGCAGTTATCGACCAGGTCCTGCAGCGGGCCGCGGCGATATTCATTCAGAGCCGTCAGACTGTTGGCGCCCTGGAGAAGAGAGCTCCCCGTCTGATTGGGCGCCTGCGTTACCTTGCACCAGGGGTCAGTCTCGGGCACAGCACCTATGACCTTCGGCAAAAGCAGGGGGTTGGGGCGGACGAAGTGATTTTTCTATGCCCGGCGGGGATTCGTCCGGTCAAGGGAGTGCTTGGGCTGCTGGGGCTTTTTGATCGGGTGGCACACTGCCGCAGAGGATTCCGGGTGCTGTTCTGCGGACCGGTGCTGGCGCGCGGCTACGCTCGGCGGTTTGAAGCGGCCCTGGCGCATCGCCCGTGGGCCGGATATCTGGGAGTGATCCCTCCCGAGGCGATGGCGGCCGCGATGCGGGGTGCGGATGTCGTTTTGAACAACTCGCGCGCTGAAGGGTTGTCCAATGCGCTGATGGAAGCGGCGGCGCTCGGGGTCCCCATTCTGGCCCGCGACATCCAAGGAAACGCCGATGTCGTCGTCCCCGGCTGCAACGGCTTGCTTTATGGCGATGTGAAGAGTTTCTGTCACCATTCTCTCGAATTGATCGATTCTCCCGAGCTGCGTCGTCGTCTCTCTCGTCCTTCCTCCGTCCCGTTGACGGAGCGCAGTGCCGAAATCGACGGCCTGGAGGCCTTCTTTAGGAGCCTCTGAACCCGCGTTTTCCTGCTGATCCACTCCTGCTTTCCCCTTCGATTTGACTCAAGCGGCCGATCCATGTTTACAATGACCTTTTATTTGATCTTTCAAACCATTGCGCTCTCGCCGGGGAAGGGCGAGAAGCGCAATGATTCCGGTAACCTTCAGCAAGAGGAGAATCATGGACACCGCAGGCCGAACCGAACAGCGCGGTCCTGCCGGCGATCTCTGGTCGCAATGGGCCCGGCTCGACTGGAAAGCGGAATTGAAAAATAATGTCACCACCCCCGCACTGCTTGAAAAGTATTTTCCACTGAGCGCGCGCGAAAAAGCCGACCTCGAACAGGTTGTCGCCGTGCACCCCATGAACATTCCACGTTACTATCTCAGCCTGATCAGGCCGGACGACCCCAACGACCCCATACGCAAGATGTGCGTGCCCGGCTCCGAGGAGCTGATCGTGGTTGGCGCCATGGGGGATACCACAAAGGATCCCTATGGTGATGACAAGCACGACAAGGGCAACGGCATCCTGCACAAATACAGCTATACCGCCCTGGTGGTGGCGACGGAATATTGCGCCATGTACTGCCGCCACTGCTTCCGCAAGCGTATGGTGGGGCTGTCTAACGATCAGACCGTCAGAAATTTTCAGGAGGCCTCAAAATATATCGCCGACCATCCGGAAATCTCCAACGTGGTGATCTCCGGCGGCGACCCGTTTCTGTTGCCCACCGACGTCATCGAAGCGATGCTGGAGTCGCTCAAGGATATTCCGCACCTTAATTACGTCCGGCTGGGATCGCGGGCGCCGGTGGTCTATCCCATGCGGTTTTTCGAGCCGGAGCTGCTCGATGTGCTGCGCCGTTTCAACCGGGAAAAGACTCTTTTTGTACCGACCCATTTCAATCATCCGCGCGAAATCACCCCAGAAGCGACCCAGGCGGTCCTCAACCTGCGCGAGGCCGGCCTCAACGTGCACAATCAGGCCGTTTTTCTGCGCGGCGTCAATGACGACCCCGAAACCCTCACTGAACTCATGAATGACCTGGTGCGCATCGGTATCAATCCATACTATCTGTACCAGTGCATGCCGGTGGCGCGGGTGCGGCACCATTTCCAGGTGCCCCTGAAAGAGGGGGTCGATATCGTTGATCGGGCGCGGCAGCAGATGGACGGTCACGCCAAGCGTTTCAAGTTCATCATCGGGCATGACATCGGCAAACTCGAAATCTGCGGTCGTGTCGACGATAAGTTGATCCTGAAGCAGATTCATGCCCGTTCGGAGCACCCCGAGGAGGCTTCCCGCATGCTGATCCGGCAGTTGACCGATAACGGCGGCTGGCTGGACGATCTGCCCGAGGTTGAGCTGGCCTGATCGTATTTTCAGCACAAAAAAACGCCCCCGGTTTCATAACGCGGGGGCGTTTTTTTGTGCATGATAGCTGGAGGTTTCAGCGGTGGCTGGCCTTGAAGCGCTTCAGCCAGTTCTGGAATTCCTCTTCCTCGTTTTCGAGTTCGAACGCATTGATCAATCCGCGCCGCAAGCCGATCGCCACCGCCCGGTTGCGCAGGTTGAAGGCATCGCCGAACTTGTCACTGTGAAACTGCTGCTGATCCACTCCAAGCTTGTTGTAGAGGGAGTTGAGCCGACTCTGCACTCCGCGGCGTGAAAGATAGCGCCGCTGGGCGATAAGATTGTCGGTCAGCCCCAGGGATATATCGAGCAGCGCTTCGTATTCGATATCGGACAGGGCGGTCTGGCTGTGACCTGTGCGGCCCTGCACCTTGCGGACTTCGGGGTCGATCCAGCACTGCTCGTCCACCAGCACAGTGCGGATGGCCATGCCGATGCGATCGCGCGGGTTGGATTTGAGGACGTAGCCGTAGACCGTTTCCGGCGGCACGATGCGCAGCAGGGCGCGTACGTACATTTCATCCTTGTACTGGCTCCAGAAGACGATACGTGCCATGGGGCGCTTGTCCCACAGGGCGCGGGCGAAATCAACGCCGTTCATCTCAGGCATCTGGATGTCGCTGATGACCAGCGGTTCATCGTAGCGTGCCGCTATCTTGAGAGCTTCAAGCCCGTTGTCGGCGCGTTCCGGTTCCAGGGCGAGATCCTCTTCGGCGAGGAGACGTTCGAGAAATTCGTAATCTTTCGGATTGTCTTCGGCGATAATGATTTTAAGCGGTTCCATGAGATCAATCTTCCTGTCGAGCATTGCCGTTGAGCGGCAGGGTCAGCATGAAACGGGTGCCATGACTGAAGCGCGACGAGCCCCATTCGGCCCGTGCGCCGATGGCGCGTGCGCGTTCACGGATGTTGTTGAGCCCCCGGCCTTCTCCACGGGAGGCCTGGGAATAATCGAAGCCGGTACCGTTGTCTTCCACGATCAGCACGACATCGTTGTCGCGACGATCAAGGGTGACTTCGTAGCGTTCGGCCTGAGAGTGCTTAATCACATTGTGGACAGCTTCCAGCGCGATGCGGTACAGGGAAAGCCGGCACAGGCGAGACAGGTTGAGGCTTTCGACCTTGGGCGAAACATAAAGATGGTACTCGGGCAGCCCCCCTTTGTCGAGGTGGCGCTCAAAATGCGATTGCAGCGCTGCGCCAAGGCCCAGAATATCCAGCGTCTGCGGATGCAGGTTTTCCATGACGTCGCGCAGGTTGGCGATGGCGCGCTGCAGATCTTCCTCGATGCGCTCGACCTCGGACTGGTTTTCGCCCTGGCAGCGCAGATGCTGCAGCGCCCTCAGAACATCGGACAGGTCGGAAAGAGACTGGTCGTGGAGATCCATGGCGATGCGTCGTCGCTCTTCTTCGGCACCTTCGAGCAGCTTTTCGGTGCTGACCACACGGATGAGGCGGTCGGTCATCTGGTTGATGGAGATGGCCAACTCATCCAGTTCGTCCTGCACCCGGCTGGGGGCATCCGGAGGGGTCAGGTCGCCTTTGGCGATGCGGCCGGCGCTGTCGGACAGATGCTTGATACGCCGCAGCAGGCGCCGGGCGAAAAACAGGCTCAGAAAAGTTCCGAGCAGCACGGAGGTGCCGATACCGATCAGGGCGACCAGAGCGGTTCGTGCCACCAGCTCGTCGATATCCTGCAGGTGGGCGGCCCGCAGGGAGGTGCGCCGCTCCTGTGACATCTCGGCCAGGGTGACCAGTTGCGGGCGCAGCAGTTCCAGTGCTGCCTTGAAGCGCAGGGCGTCATAGCCGCGCTTGGGGTCGAGATCGGTGACGGTCTGCTTCAACAGGGCCCGGGTGTTTTCGGGCAGCGGCATCAGGTTGTTGATGCGGTTTACCGCGCCGGCCAGGTGTTTGTGCAATTCGCTGAGAGTTTCCATCTCTGCAACGTCGAAGCGGCCGACCCGATTGACGTGGGCAATCAGCCCCTGGATCCGCTGCGCCGAGAGATCGGCTTCGGCCAGGGCGACGAAGGTTTGGGTGATTTTACGCTCCTGCTGCCGTTTGACCGACAGATCCCAGTAGGTGTACTGCAGAAAAATGAGCAGCAGACTGGTCAGAGTCAGAACCGTTGCCGGCGCAAGCACGATCTGTTGTTTAAGAGTAAGTCGCATGCCTGTCAAGGTAGCATAGAACGCGGCGGCGCGCACTGTGGATAAGCACAGTGCGCAGGGCGCCGGATTCCCCGGAAAATATGCGCTAAACAGCCTTTTTCTCTTCTATCGGTTCGGTTATGCTTAACACCATCGACGGCCTGTTGTGGCAGGCAGGTTGTCGGTCAAACTCCCTCTTCATGTTTTACCCTCTCTCAACAGATGAAAAGAGCCGGCCGGACGCCTCCATCCGCCGGCTCTTTTCTTTTTTCCCGCGTGTTTCTCCCCCCCTGCACCCCTGTCATCCCGAAAAGAACGACAAAGCCTCCTCCTGCAGGAGCTGCGGCCGGTCCTGATACCTGGGCGAGTGATGAAACGGCAGCAATTTGCCGACGGCCGCCCTTCGTGCCAGCTCTCCCGCGATCCGTGCCGTGAGATGGTTTCGTTCCCGGGCCCGCGCCAGATCCTGGTGGGCGAAAACGGCCTCGATGGCAAGCAGGTCCGCACCCTGTGCCAGGTCCAGAATGCGGGCATAATTTTCCTGGCGCGGCTCACAGTCGGTGATGTAGGCGATTTTCATCCCCTTCTGACAGTGGGCGATTTCCTCCCTGATGCGTGACAGGGGAAGGTCCCGGGGCGTGCCGCCGCTGGCCTGAGGGACTTCGATCGGCGTGTCTCCTGCTGCGCCCTCCCGCAACAGATTCTTAAAGCGGGTCAGCCAGCGGCCGCGGGCGTATCCCCGGCGGTCCAGCGCGTCGGGGTGGATCGCCACATGCAGTTTTTCTTCGAGCGCGTATCCCTGCGAGACGATATTCCCATGCAGCAGGGGGCGGGTGCGTACTCGATAGTGCAGAGTTTCGCACACAAAATCGCTGCAGTTCGGCGGCGCTTCGTCGCGCCTGGAAAACCCCTCCGAAGCGCGAAAGAGGGCCTGCCGTCCCGACTTTTCACCGGCGGCCTCCCGCACTCGGATCTGAAGTGGGAAACCTCCCACCAGGTTCCAGGTGTAGCCGGCCAGGCGGTGGGAAAGGTGTTCGATAATGCCGGGCGGTCCGTAGAAATTGAGACAGGTGGGGCGATAGAGATGGTGGCGCAGGAGATGGTCGAAGCCGATCAGGTGATCGATGTGGGCGTGTGATATGAACACATGTCGGATTTTGAGCAGGTCGCGGCCACTCAGGGGGTGCAGGTCGCCGCAGTCGAACAGAATCGCTTCTCCCCGATGGGCGGCACGCACAAACAGAGCGGGATCACCGAACGGACCGTTGACCAGGGAAGAGAAAAACGAAGAACGCATCGAGGCCAGCCCCCTGCATCCCTCGTCAGGATGCGGTGTTGCGCGGTTTGCCGGGAGAGATCCTGGGAAGAAATACCTTGAATTCACTGCCTTCGTTGGGCTTCGAGGTGACGGTGATCCGTCCCTCGTGGGCGTCTACGATCCATTTGACAATGGAAAGGCCCAGCCCTGCGCCGCTTTCCTGCTCCCGGTTTTTGTCGATGCGGTAAAAGCGATCGAAAATGCGCGACAGATGTTCAGGGGCCATGCCGTGGCCGGTGTCGGAGACGACAATGACGGCCTGGTCCGCTTCGCATTGCAGCTTCATGCGTACACGGCCGCCGGTGGGCGTGTATTTGATGCCGTTGGTCAGCAGGTTGAGTCCCATCTGGTGCAGGCGCAGTTCATCGCCCATCACCTGAACGACCTCTGCTTCGGGCATCTCCAGGGTGACGGCGATGCCTTTGTTCTCTCCGAGAACTTTGCCCTGCTGATAGAGATCGCGCATCAGGTCGTTGAGATTGACCTGTGTTTTCTCCATCGGCAGCTCGCCGGCTTCGCTTTTTGCCAGCAGCAGGAGGTCCTCGATGATGCGCCCCATGCGGTCGATCTCCTCGAGGTTGGATTCGAGGGTGGAGCGGAATTCCTCAGGATCTCGCGTCCAGCGCAATGCCACCTCTGTCTCCCCGCGCAGAACGGTGAGGGGGGTGCGCAGTTCGTGAGCGGCATCGGCGGAGAACTGGCGGGCGCGGCGCATGGCAGAGTCCAGCCGTGTCAGCAGAGCGTTGTAGCTTTGCACCAGCGTTCCCAGCTCGCCGCGATCTTCACTTTCCGGCAGGCGCTGATCGGCCAGGTTTTCCGCTGTGGTCTGGTCCATCTTCTGTGCCAGTACCGTCAGTTTTTCCAGGCGCTTTCTGTAAAGAAACAGGCTCAACGCAGCCATCAGAACCAGGGCGAGTCCACCTGTAATAATGAGTCGATTCTTCAATTCTGCAAGAATTCGCTCGACGGGTGCCTGGCTGATCGTGACGCGGATGGCGCCGAGAAAGGCGCTTCCTTTCAGCAGCGGATAGTCGATGCCGCGCAGGTCGGCGGCGTTGGGGCGTTCCCGGGTGAAAAAGCGAACCTCGGCTTCTGGGGGGGCTCCCCCGGGACCTTCCATTGTTCCCGTAAAAACTCCACCTTCCGGCGAAGATGCGCAGAGGCAGGCCCCGCGCAGGTCGAAGACGGCAATGCTGGAATCTTTGCCAACCAGGGGCAGCGCCGCTTCAACTTCGGTACACAAGTCGGCCAGCAGGGTGGCCGATTGCTCCCCGTAGGCGCTGCCGGCCAGGCTCTGGGTCAGCGCCAGCAGGCGCTCATCCGTTTCGGCGCGCAGGCTTGCAGCCGTTCCCTGGAACCATAAAATGCCGCAGACCCCCAGAACGAGGGCCAGCGGCAGTATAAATTCCAGAGTCATGCGTATGCGTAACGTGTGCAGCGAGCTCAAATCAATCCGATTCCTTCAGGACGTAGCCCACCCCGCGAACGGTGTGAATGAGTTTCTGATCGAAGTCGCGATCGACCTTCTTGCGCAGATAGTTGATATAGACGTCGATGATGTTGGTGAAAGAATCGAAGGTATAATCCCAGACATGTTCCGCGATCATGGTGCGGGTCAGGACCTGGTTGGGATTACGCATCATGTATTCGAGCAGGGCGTATTCCTTGGAGGTCAGGTCGATCTCCTTTTCGCTGCGCCAGACCTTGTGGGTGACCGGGTCGAGACGCAGGTCTGCAAAACGCAGTTCGGCACCGCGATCCTGGGTGCCGCGACGGATCAGCGCGCGTACCCGCGCCAGTAGCTCGGCAAAAGCGAAGGGCTTGGTGAGGTAGTCGTCAGAGCCGGAATCGAGACCCTGAACGATGTCGTCCACGGTATCCTTGGCCGTCAGGCACAGCACCGGCGTTGCGATGTCGCGCCCGCGCATTTCGCGGATAACCGTGATGCCGTCCTTTTTCGGCAGCATGACGTCCATCAGGATCAGGTCATAGGGGGTGTGCTCGGCCAGGTCGAGCCCCTCGTCGCCGTCATAGGCAACGTCCACCGCGTACCCTTCTTCTTCCAGACCGCGCTTGATGAAGCTTGCGACCTTCTTTTCATCTTCCACAACCAGAATGCGCATTGTGTCCACGTTAAACTCCCTTCCTTCTGATAAATTCTGTCATACTGCGAATAAGCTACTTCAGTTTCAACTTCACCAGAACCTCGTTGGCCGTTTCTTCAACGGCTTTGCCGGTTACATCGATCAGGGCCCACCGCTGCTTGCGGAAAAACCGTTTGGCCTGGCGGATCTCCTGTTGAATGTTCTCGTAATCGGTATAGGTGCCGCGTGAGAACTGCCCCATATTGCGTAACCGCGAAGCCCGCAGCTCCATGAGCCGCTGCGGGTCGATAATCAGCCCTGCCACCCTCCCGGGATCCAGGGAAAAAAGCTCCTCGGGCGGGTCGATGTCGGCGACCAGCGGCACATTGGCGACCTTCCACCCCTTGTGGGCAAGGTAGATGGAGAGCGGCGTTTTGCTGGTGCGCGACACTCCGACCAGCACAATGTCGGCTTTGTGCAGGTTGCGGGTTTCCTGCCCATCATCGTGCTTGACGGCGAACTCGACGGCGTCGATCCGTGAAAAATAACCCTCGTTGACGCCGTGCAGCAATCCAGGCATCTCCTTGGGGGAAACACCGAAAAATTCTGAGAGGCGCATGAGCAGCGGCGTGATCAGGTCGATGCCGGGCAGCCCCAGGGAGTCGCATTCGTCGTGAACGATCTGCGCAAGCTCCCGGTTGACGATGGTATAGACGACCAGCGCCTGGTTTTTAAGGGCTTCATCCAGCGCCTCGTAGACCTGGTGCTTGGTGCGTACGTTGCTGATGCGCCGTACGCGGGCATTCTTGCCGCGAAACTGGGTCAGGGCGGCGGCGACCGTTTTTTCCGCTGTCTCCCCCGTGGCATCGGACAGGAGAAAAATATTCTGTCTTTCCGACATGTTAGGTCGTATCTCTGAGTTTAATTAGGAAAATTCCACGGCCGGATGGTAACTCAAGTCCTTTTCTCTGCCAAGAGGAAATTACCTGCCCTTTGACTTAATTGTTCTGTCTTGTCTGCCACGGCAAAGGCCGACAGCGCAAAGGCGACCCGCATCACACCGAGGATTGTGAATCACTGCTGAGTCGCCCTGGACCTCATTAATTGCTATGAATTAGACTTGAACATTAAGGGTTTGTCAAGGTTTTTATTGTTTTTTTCCAACATCTCTGCTAGAGAAAAGGCCATGAATCAGCAATGGATTGAAATTAGTCTCAAAGTGCCGTCTGCGGCGGCAGACGCCGTGTGTGCGGTTCTGGCTGCACTCGGATCCACCGGCGTGCGCGAACGTGAGCAGGTCCTTGACACTTTTATCGTACCCGATGCAGACGAGAATCTTCCCGAGGTGCTGGACCTGCGCGCTTATTTTCCCAGTGACGAGGACCCGCGGCAGATCGTCGAACGCATCGAGCAGCAACTCGCTCCCCTGCGTCGTGCTTTTCCGTCTCCCGGTTGGTCGGCAGCAACAACCGGCCAGGTGTCCGACGGGGATTGGGCCGAGAGCTGGAAGCAGCATTTTCCCGTGTTCCGGGTCGGGTCGCTGATTGTGAAGCCCAGTTGGGAAGAGGTTGACCCCGGTGACGCGCAAGTGGTTCTGACCCTCGACCCCGGCATGGCATTCGGCACCGGCACACATGCCACCACAAGGCTGTGTCTCGAATTCCTGGTTGAAGAGTTTGCCGCCCGTGCGTCTGCCCCGAAAGTCCTCGATGTAGGGACCGGCTCGGGGATTCTGGCGCTGGCAGCAGCCGCTTTCGGCGCCAGAGGGGTGCTGGCCTGCGACATTGACGCCGATGCCTGCCGTGTGGCGCGAAAAAACGCTGCAGCCAACAACCTGGCGGACCGCATCGATTTTACCACGAGGGCACTGGAGGATCTCGATACCGGTTTCGATCTGGTGCTGGCCAATATCCTGGCAGAGGAAAATGTCCGGCTTGCCTCCGAGTTGGTGCGCCGTGTCGCGCCGGGCGGCTTACTGGTTCTTTCCGGCATCCTGCAGGAGAAAGAATCTTTTGTGCGGGAAGGTTTCAGCCGGTTCGGACTGAGCGGCCCGGAGGTGCGAAGCCGCGACGAATGGGTTTGCCTGACCTACCGCCGGGGCGCCTGATGCGCTGTTTTTTTGTCGACCCGATTCTCCTCGACAGCAATCCCGTTCTGCTTGAAGGAGATCTGCATCATCAACTGTCCCGCGTTCTACGGTTGGGCCCCGGTGCTGCCCTGTGTCTGTTCGATGGCCAGGGCCAGGTGGTGCACGGTGAACTCGAGGCACTGTCAAAAAACGTTTCCCGGGTGCGTGTTTTGACCCGGTTTCGTGAAAAACTTCCCCCCTTGACTCTCCGATTGATCCAGGCTCTGCCTAAAGGCGAAAAGATGGACCTGATCTTGCAAAAGGGTACAGAGCTGGGTGTCTCCCGCTTTACCCCCTGGCTGGCGGCGCGAAGTATTGCTCGCCCTTCCGGGGACCGGCAGGCCAATCGCCTGAAGCGCTGGGAGCGAATCGTGCGCGAGGCGGCACAGCAGTCGCGGCGGCCGTTTCTGCCCCGGATCGATGCCCCGCAAACGCTCGGGTCGGCGATTGGTGGTCAGGAGCAGCTCAAGCTTGTGCTGTGGGAACAGGAAAGCATGCCGTTGGCGCATGCGCTTCCCACTTCGCCGCCCGCCGAAGTGGCGATCATGGTTGGTCCCGAAGGCGGGCTGACCGAGGACGAGGTGGCGCAGGCGAGCAGCGCCGGCTTTGTTCCGGTCGGGCTGGGACGACACATTCTGCGAACAGAGACGGCGGGCTTCGCCGTTGTCGCCATTTTAGAGTACCTCTACGGGGATTTCGGCCGAAGTTAGGCGGATTTTCCAGCTGTCGGGCAAGGAGTCGACATGAAGTGTCCAAAGTGCGGATTCAACAGTTTCGATTATCTTGAGAGTTGCAAAAAGTGCGGCAATGATCTCAAGGATTTCAAGGAAAAGTTTGGCCTGCGCAGCATTCTCTTTCCTCACAATGAGGAGGTTGCTTCCGTCATGGGGCAGGGGTTGTCGGGAACTGCGGTCATGGCGTCTCCCGCGGTCTCCTCAACGGAAGCGGCACCTTCTTCGCCTCAACCGCAGCAGCCATCCGTTGTCGAAGCCGCTGTATCAAACCCCCAGGAGGAAACAGAAGAAGATCCTTTTGATCTCGACTGGAGCGAGGAAGGCGGCGAAGGGCTTGAATTCAGTCAGAAAGACGACGCATTCGCTCTTGATGACACTTCAGGGCAGGCGTTTGACTTTGAAGCGGAGGAAGATGCTGAAGAGCGGCTTCAGGAGGACTCAACGCCTCCCGCTGCTGCTGAGTCGGATCTGGAGTGGGAAGAAGAACCTCTGCCGGATCTGAGTTTCTCCGAGGACCAGGCCTTTGATTCCAGCCTGCTGGATGATGCCCCAGGCGAGCAGGAATTAGACGGGTTGGCTGATGCGCCGATTCAGGACGAGCCAAAAAGCCGGGATGAGAGTTTTGCGGATGACGAATCCGGTCCGGATCTGCCTGGTCTGCATGAACTCGATTTCGAAGATCTCGAAGGAGAGCCCAGCCTCGAGGACGCCGCGGCTGGTGAACCCAGGGCTGAAGAAGATGCGGCCTGGGGAGAGATCAGCTTTGACGACGACGATTTTAAGCTGGAGGATGATCAGGATCAGCCAGCAGGCCGCAGCAAAAAAGCCGGGGAGCAGAAGGAGGGCCCCAGCGACCCTTTTGACCAACCGGAGCCGGCCCGCCAGGGGCCGGCTCCGGATTCTGAATCCCGGAGCATGAGTGAAACGCAGGACGGGGGAGAACGGGTTCATGAGGCGCGTTGCGTTCATCCGATAGCGCGGTTTGGCGCGTTCTGGCTCGACCTTTTTCTTGTGACCGGGGTTTTTCTGCTTTTCCTGGTCAGCGCCACGCGCTTGTTGTCACCCCTTGAGAGCCCGACGCTTCTCCCCTCCATGGGGGATCTCATCCACCTTTCCATTCCCTACTATCTGCTGCTTTTCAGTGTCTCATTTCTCTACTTTACCGCTTTCCACTTTTTTACCGGGCAGACGCCGGGAAAAATGCTGTTCGGCATGCGCCTTGAGCGCTGCGACGGTTCGACGCTGAGCCTCTCCGATGCCTTTCTGCATTCAGTGGGCGGACTTGCCGCGCTGTTGACCCTGGGGCTCGGATTCTGGGGCGCCTGCCGCGACCCTCAGGGGCGGGGCTGGAACGACCGTTTCGCCGGGACCCGACTGGTTTTCAGCGCAGATGATGAGGTTTGAATCTGAAAAAGAGGGTGTTCAGCCCATGCGCAGCTTCAGGAAGCTCTCCAGGTCAGGGCAGTTGAGATAGGGGTTGTGCTGCTTTTCGTAGGCGATGGTGGAGATTGCCTGCGGCCCGTAATTGTGACCGGGGTAGATTTTGGTTTTCGGGGGGAAGCCGGCCAGTCGCTGCAGGCTGTGGTACAGTGCGCGCGGATCGCTCCCCGGCAGGTCGGCCCGACCGACGAATGTCACGAACAGGGTGTCGCCCGTGAGCAGCGCGTCGCCTGTATAAAGGGTGATGGAGCCCGGTGAATGACCGGGGGTGTGGAGGATTTCAAGCGTTTCCCGTCCAATGGAAAGGCGGTCGCCGTCGCTGAGTTGACGATCGGCGTCGGGCAGATCGAGGGGGTGCCCCGCCAGCGGCACCTTTGCAAAATCCAGCACGGCCTGGTTGCCGGCCGTGTGGTCATGGTGTCCGTGGGTATTGATCAGCAGATCGAGCTGCAGGTTTCGCTCCTGCAGAATCTGCAGCAGATGGTCCGGCGCGAGGGACGGGTCGACGGCGGCCGCATGCCTTGTTTCGGGGCAGAAGGCCAGGTAGGAAAAGTTGTCCATTCGCCCGGCGGGAATCTGGATCACTTCCAGCGCCATGGTGTGCCTACCAGTATTCCGGCACCTGTTCGCCGGTGCCGATTTTGCGGATTTCACCGTCGATGACCTTGAAGCGGTCGCCGGTGGCGCGTACCAGCCATTCGTCGCCTTCTTCGGGCGGGAGGGGAAACTCACGATTTCCCAAGTATTGATCCTCGCCGTCGATCATTCCCCACCAGTCGAGGGCGCCTGTCTGCCAGAGTTTTGTTTTCAGAAAAAAGGCCATGCTTTTGCCTCTCCGATAAGTTTTCCCGCGACTATAAATCACTGCCGGTCTTCAGGTCAACCGTCGATCGCGGAACGATCGCGGCCTTGATGGGCGCGCGGTATTGTGCATATACTGTATCTTTGCTGCTTTCCAGCATGGGCTCGCAACTCCCGTGACAAGGGCCGCTTTTCGCCATCCCCGGCGCAAACACGCGTTGCCAGTGGAGATGCGAACCCGCGAGGTGAAGTTGATACTGATCTTTAAGGTTCGAATGCAAATGTGCTCGTTTATGTTCTATCGAAAGGATTTTTGAAATGGCTTTGAAGTTTGCCAAAATGCATGGCGCAGGTAACGATTACGTGTATGTCAACTGTTTCGAGACGGAGATTGAAGATCCCGCAGCGTTGGCTATAGAATTGAGCAATCGCAATTTCGCCATCGGCGCCGACGGCCTGATCCTGATCATGCCTTCGGAAGTGGCCGATGTGCGCATGCGCATGTTCAACTCCGACGGCAGCGAATCGGAGATGTGCGGCAACGGGATTCGCTGTGTTGCCAAATACGCCTATGACCACAAGCTCGTGGATAAAACCGAGATTACCGCCGAAACCGGGGCTGGCATCTTGACCCTGCAGCTCTTCCCCAATGCGGATGACAAGATCGAAAAAGTGCGTGTCAACATGGGCAAGCCCCGCCTCAAGCGTGGCGAGATCCCCATGACCGGCAGCGCCGAAGAGCAGGTGGTGGGGTTCGAACTGGAAGTGCTCGACCGCACTTTCCGCATCACCTGTGCCTCCATGGGCAATCCGCACTGCGTGATTTTCGTGGAGGATGTGGACCAGTTCCCGGTGGAGAAATACGGTCCGGTGATCGAAAATCATGAAATTTTCCCGCGTCGCACCAATGTCGAGTTCGTCGAAGTTGTCTCACGCACCGAACTCAAGCAGCGCACCTGGGAGCGCGGTTCAGGCGAAACCCTCGCCTGCGGCACCGGCGCTTCGGCGGTCACCGTCGCCGCCGTGCTCAACGATCTTACGGAGCGCAAGGTGCTCAACCACCTGCTTGGCGGCGACCTCGAGATGGAGTGGGCCGAAGACGGAAGCGTCTTCATGACCGGCCCCGCCATCCAGGTTTTCGAAGGGGTGTACGACCCCCAATAACCAATTTGCGCCGCCGGGAGAGGGGGGCATTTCGCCCCTCTTTCCCAACTTCACACTCCTCACGGGGAAGCCCATGGATGTAACCATTTTCGACCTGGACAACACGCTCTATGCGCCCGAGGCGCGCCTGTTCTCCCTCATCGACGTGCGGATCAACCGCTACATGACCGAGGTGGTGGGGATCGAACCGGAGCGGGTCGATGGTCTGCGGCGTCTCTACTGGCAGCGTTACGGGGTAACCCTCGGCGGCCTGATCCGCCACCACCAGGTCGATCCGGAGGATTATCTCGAATACGTCCACGACGTCGACGTAGCCCTCTGTCTGCGTCCCGACCAACGCCTGCGACAGTCGCTGGAAAGCCTGTCCGGCGTCAAAGTGGTGTTCACCAACGGGTCGCGCGGCCATGCCGATCGGGTGTTGCAGGCGCTTGATCTTGCGGATCAGTTCAGTGAAATCTTCGATATCCGCGTCGCCGACTACTGTCCCAAGCCCTATGCCGATCCCTACCACCGGGTGCTGACCCATCTCGGCGCAGACGCCGAGTGCTGCGCGATGATTGAGGATTCGGCGGATAACCTGCGTACCGCCAAGGTGTTGGGGATGCGTACCGTGCTGGTGGGTCCTGCTCTGCAGGCGGATTATGTCGACGCGCGGGTTGAGCGGGCCGATCAGGTGACGGAGGTGGTCATGGGGTGGCGGGGGCAGTCCCTCTGATGCGAGCCGTTCTTCAGCGTGTAAGTGAGGCGGCAGTCGTTGTCGATGAACGAACGGTCGGAGCGATCGGCCGCGGTCTGCTGGTTCTGCTGGGCGTCGGGCGCGAAGATGATGAATCCGATGTGCGCTACCTGGCGCAGAAAACGGCGGGGCTGCGCATTTTCGAAGACGAGCAGGGGCGCATGAACCGCTCCGTGAGCGATATCGGCGGGGCAGTGCTGGTCGTGTCGCAATTTACCCTGTACGGAGATTGCCGCAAAGGGCGCCGGCCTGGGTTTTCCGATGCCGCGCCGCCGCAGCGGGCGGACAGCCTTTATCGGGACTATGTGGCTCAATTGCAGGCCCTTGGCCTGACGGTCGCCACTGGAATATTTCAGGCCGATATGAAAGTATCCCTGGTCAATGACGGCCCGGTTACCTTTTTACTCGACAGCAAGCGGGAGTTCTGATGAAAGAACCTTTTACGCCCGCGGCACCCAGCCGCAGCGCCCTCAAACGCCAGGCCCACCAGGTGGAGGAGGTCGTTCAGGGGCTACTGAATCTCGGTGGTTCTCAGCTCGAACGGTTGCAGTGGGATCAACCGCTGCGCGCAGAACTCGACCTGGCCCGCAAAACGCCGCAACACGGGGCCCGCAAACGCCAGATCAAACATCTTTCTGCCCTGCTGCGGCGCGATTTCGATGCGCTGGAATCCGCACGCACTGTCCTTGAGGAGAGTACCGGCGCTCATCGGGTGCAGGTGCAGGATTTTCATCTATTGGAAGACCTGCGTGAAAGGTTGTGCCAGGAGCAATCCCGCGCAGATGCTCTCCAGGAGGCGTCACAGCGCTACCCGGCCTGTGACGAAGCGTTGCTGGAGCGGCTGGCCCGTTCTTACAGCGAAACCGGTGACCGACGCCCCTATCGCGAAATATTCCGCCACCTGCGCACGGCTGCTGAAAAGACGCCGAGGTGAAAAGCCGGGGCAGTTCCGTCTGAAAGGAGTCCGGGTATGACCGTTGTGGCCAAGAGGTTGTTGCTGGCGGCATTGATTGCCGCGACCTGTCTGCCGGCGCATGCCGAAATTTACCGGTGTCGCCAGGCTTCCGGTTCTCTGCTGATGACCGACGATCCGAGCAAGTTCCCGCCCGGCTGTACTCCGGTTGAAAAAAATGACAGTGAAGGCGAGGGCGCTGCGGGTTCATTTTCGCTGATGCCTGAAACGGAGGTGCCCAGCGCCGGGAGTGGGGAGGTCGAGCAGGCCGTGCGTGATCAGCGGCAGCGGCTGGAAGAGCGTCGCGACCGGATTGCGGAGTGGCGCGACAAGGCCCGCGAGCTGACATCGCAGTATGAGCAGGCGGTCGCGCGCCGAAATCAGGCCTATAGCAGCTGGAGTTATGACAGCCGCGAGGTGGTGCGCAAAAGCCTGGAAGAGATGACGCGCATCAAAAAAGAAAAGCAGCAATTGCTGCAGGAGGTGGAGAAGTCCCGGATTCCATCGCCTGACCGGCAGGCCATCAGGCAGACGCTCTCTGCGATCCCGGAATGATTTTCAGGAAATCTGGCGCAGAAAATAACTGTTCAGCATGGGGTCGTCACTC
>NPIE01001332.1_pt2 | contig 63722 bp, 53 predicted proteins | sample 8637661 | NCBI WGS metagenome assembly NPIE01 (sample SAMN07420842, study PRJNA396082) | bioreactor metagenome | isolation source: sample BA12 brine-fed electro-methanogenic bioreactor BA | place: Japan: Kochi | collected 2016-12-09 | reverse complement strand
ATTACTTTTGACTACCCACTTAGCCGGTGAACTTGCGGAATTCGGCGATCAGCGTGGCGGTCTGGGGGCCGGGCTTGCCGTCGCCGATAGGGGTCCCGTCGAATTTCACCACCGGGACGATGTCTTTCGTGGTGACCACGATGAACAGCTCGCTGGCCGAGACCGCTTGCTCGGGCGTCAGGCACTGCTCGATGATCTCCATCCCCAGGTTCCGAGCCGCCTGGATCACGAATTTCCGCGTAATCGACGGCAGGATGTTGGCTGTCAGTGGGGCGGTCCACAGGCTCTGGCCCAGGATAGCGAAGAAGCCCGACCCCGAGCCCTCCGTGATCAGACCCGCCTCATCGACCAGAATCGCCTCGTCGCAACCCTTGTCGGTGGCGTCCTGACGGGCCAGGACGTTGGCCAGCAGGTTCAGCGACTTGATATCGCACCGTTTCCATCGCCAGTCGGGGTGCGTCGAGACCGTGATGCCGTTGGCCTTGTCCCGGCTGTCGTCGGGCACTTCGCTGACCGTCAGGAAGAAATTCGGCTCCAGATCCGCGTTCCAGACGTGATTTCGCGGGGCCGAACCCCGCGTCACATGGAAATAGATCTTCGCGTCGGGCAGCTCGCTGGTCCGGAACGCCCGCTCGACCCGGCTGCGGACCTCCGCGATGTCGACACTGGTGATCCGGACCGCCTCCAGGCTCCGCGCGAACCGCGCCAGGTGGTCGTCCAGCGCGAAAAGCTTGCCATGATAGCTGCGCAGCACCTCATAGACCCCGTCCCCAAAGTAGATTCCCCGGTCGAAGTAGATCGGATCGAGAGAGTCGACAGGCACGATCCTGTCGTTGAGCATGGCCAGTTTCATCGAGGCACTCCAGGAAGCATCCGTTCGGTTCCGGCAACGCCGACGGCCGACAGAATACGAAAAACCCGCAGAAATGTCTTTACAAAAATGGCCCTGCGGCGTAATATACCGGTTTTCCCAAGATTGAAGTCCTTGACCTGGAGCTATTGAGATGTACGCAGTGATTGAGCAGGGCGGAAAACAACACAAGGTGGCCGAGGGCGATCGCCTGAATATCGAGCTGGTGGAGATCGATCCGCAAGCCCGTCAGATCGAGCTGGACAAGGTCCTTTTCGTCGGCGACGGCGCCAACAGCCGGCTCGGGACCCCCTACGTGGAAGGGGCCAAGGTCATCGCGTCGTTCGATGGCACCGCCGAGCAGGCGGTCGTCAAGGGCGACAAGCTCTACATCACCTCGTTTCGTCGCCGCAAGAACAGCAAGTGCCGCATCGGGCATCGGCAGAAGTACCTCCAGATCAAGATCGACAAGATCGAAGCCTGACGCAACCCGCCGTCATTTCGAGCAGTCTACCGGCTCGGCCGCATCGTTCGGTCGAGCCGTTCTATTTGGCCCCTGAACGCCCGTCAGGGAGCGATGATCTCCATCCCGCATGGGTCGCAGCGAAAACGCACCTCGAACCGGCGCCCATCCTCGTCCTCCAAAACCAGCGGCTCGGCAGGCCCGTTCGTTCGCGACCCCGGACACAGGCCCACCTCCCGGCGCAGACAGTACTTGGTGGTCATGACCAGCCGGCCCGCCAGGTCCAGGCCCGATTCCGCCGCCGGCTCGATCGTCTCGACCCCGTGCCGCCGGTAGAATGCCTCCGCCTTGCGGTTCAATACGTTGCCCAGGTACGACAGATGCCGCTGGGGATAGGGGACCGCGTTCCTGACCGCCATTCCCGCCAGGCGCGGGCGATTGGCCTCTCGCACGTCCGTCAGCTGCTCGACCAGTTGCCGTCGGGCCGCGTTGAGTTGTGAGACCGAAAGGAAGTACACGTCCCTCGTCCGGACCCGCAGGTCACTGCACGCGAAGACCGTGTTCCCCAGCTTCGTCAGTTGCGTGACGATGGTCTTCTGAGCGGAGTCCTTCTTGCGGGCGGGCTGCTTGTCCGCCAGGATCTCGACCGTTGCCTCGTTGCCGTCCTCATCGCGACCCGAGAGGGCCAGCCCTTCGGCGGTCTCGCGCAGACTCAGCTCCAGACCGATCTTCCGCTCGGCCGCCCGGCCTGCCAATGCGGCGCTGAACTGGCGATCGCGATTCCGGAAGATCTCCTGGCCCACGCGGATGTCCTGCATCTTCTGTGGATGGACCCTCCGCCCCTCGACCCGGTTGACCACCGTCCCGGCCAGATTTCGTTGAGCGTCGAAGAAGCAGATCCCGTCCCCGTTGTGAAGGTCGTGGTCGCCCTCCAGAACGAAGCACGACTTCTCGACGCCCGCGACGGTCCCGATGCATTCGCCTCTCGACTTGGGCGTATCCGTTGCGCCGAACCGGGCGCCGCGACCGACCAGGCCGTAGTCTGTGAATCCGCGATTGAACGTCTTGTCCGGATCGGGCTCGAACGCCAGTTCGGATGCACCCGACGAGCTTCGAGCGAGGCCCTTTTCCGCCAGCAGGGCGTCGAGCCGGCGCCGATAGAAGCCCACAGTGTTGGCCACGTAGGCGACATCCTTCAGACGTCCCTCGATCTTGAAGGAAGTGACCCCGGCGTCGATCAGCTCGCGTAGATGGTCGGCCCGGTTCAAGTCCTTGATCGACAACAGGTGCCGATCCCGAACGATCACCTTGCCCTGCCGATCCATCAGGTTGTACCGTCGTCTGCAGGGCTGGGCGCATTGGCCGCGATTGCCGCTGCGTCCGCCGATCGCATAGCTCAGATAGCACTGTCCGCTGACCCCAACGCACAGAGCCCCGTGGACGAAGCACTCCAGTTCGACCGTCGTCTGCCCACGAATGTCGCGGATCTGTTCCAGTGTCAGCTCGCGCGCCAGGATCACGCGGGAGAACCCGACCGCTTCGAGAAACTGGACCTTCTCGACCGTCGCGTTGTGCATCTGCGTGCTGGCGATCAACGGCACAGGCGGCAGGTCCAGTTCCAGCAGCCCCACATCCTGTACGATCAGACCGTCGACGCCGATGCGGTAGAGCTGGTGGATCAGCTTCTCAGCGGCGCCCAACTCACGCTCATGGAGCAGCGTATTCAGGGCGACGTACACGCGGGCGTAGTACGGATGGGCAAATTCGACGATCTGCCGGATGGTGGAGATCGTGTTGCCGGCGGCCTCGCGGGCGCCGAACTGCGGCGCGCCAACGTAAACCGCATCGGCGCCGCATCGTACGGCAGCGATTGCCACCGACGCATCTTTGGCGGGAGCTAACAGTTCGATCCTTGGGGCCATGGTCTCATACGGCAGATTGCCGGCAAAACTTCGTCGGGATGGCGTTCGCCGTGTGTCTTCGCGCCGCCGTCAATGCTCTCTTGCGTACGACGCGATACGTTGTTGTGCGTTCTCGCGCCAGGCCGCCGAACCATTGGCGGTGAAGTACTCGAACGATTCGTTGTCGACCAGCTTGCCCAGCAGGGCCTTGCGGTCGGCGGGCTCGTCGATCTGCTCGATGATCTGCTTTCGGGCCCATTCCAGCTCGGTCAGAAACAGCCCGTGCTGTTCGGTGATGACTGCTTCGAGCTTCTTGCGGAGGTGCCCGGCGTACGCGGGGCAGTAGCCGTCCGTGCCAATGGCGATCTGCAAATCGCCGCGACGCACCACCGCTGGAACGAAAAAATCGCACAACGGAGGATCATCGACCACGTTGCAAAGAATCCCCAACGCCTGGCAGTCGCTGTAGATCTGACGATTCACCTTCTCGTCGTTGGTCGCCGCGATCACGAGCACCGCCTCGGTGATGTACTCCTTGGCGTATTTCGACCGAACCAGTTCCGCTCCGCGCTCGGTGCAGAGGCCGGTCAATACATCGCTGGCCCGGTCCGCCACCACCACCAGCCGTGCCCCTGCGTCGAGCAGCACGCTCGCTTTGCGCACCGCCACCGCTCCGCCGCCGACCAGCACGACACGTCGATCCGTCAAATCCAGAAATATCGGGTACTTGCCCATATCACCAGGAATTATAACAGCCGCCGGTTACGTTCGATACGCAATTTCAAACGCTTTTCCCAACAAATCTGCCACCTCTCCGACCGGTTTCATCGCCGGAACACACGATCCGTCGATCCGAGCGACACAACCGGTTCCGGATCCACCCGGCCGAATTTTCAGTTCGCAACAGGCCACCGATGCGGTACACTCGCCCCTCTACGATGTCATCAGCCAAATGTTTGGGGTTCTCGTGTCGTTGCGGAGCCCTCGGAGGTGAGATCCAGTGATCGAATTGTGCGCCCCCCTGGCGGAAGGCGACGTCCGTGGACTCAAGGCGGGCGACGAAGTCATTGTTCGTGGCGTGGTCTACACCGCTCGCGATATGGCCCACAAGCGGCTCTGCACCGCCCTCGAAGCGGGCCAGCTATTGCCGATCGACCTCGATGGCGCCATCATCTATTTTGTGGGCCCGACGCCCGCGCGTCCGCCCAGGCCGATCGGGTCGGCCGGCCCGACCACGTCGTCCCGCATGGACCCGTTCAGCCCGAAGCTGATCGCCCATGGGCTCCGTGCCATGATCGGCAAAGGCTACCGTGGGGACGAGGTCCGCCGGGCGTTGCGGGAATACGGCGCCGTCCACTTGGCGACGCTGGGGGGGGCAGGGGCGCTGCTGAGCAGGCACATCGTCGCCGCCCAGGTGGTCGCCTATGAAGATCTGGGCACCGAGGCGATCCGCCGGCTGGAGGTAGTTGATTTCCCCGCGGTGGTGGCGTATGATGCCGCCGGGGGTTGTGTATACGATAAGGTTCGCGATAAGTCCGAGTCCGGAGTGTGAAATGAAGGCAGCATTGCTGGGACTGATGCAGTCCGGCAAGAGCACGATATTCTCAGCGATCAGCGGCAAGCCCGTCCCTGCGATGGGCGCCACCGCGATCGAAGAGGCGATTGTCCCGGTTCCCGACAGCCGCCTCGACTGGCTCGAGAAGCTCTACAAGCCCAAGAAGAAGACCCTGGCGACGATTGACGTGCTGGACCTGCCGGGGTTCAGCTTCACCGACGAACACGGTCGCGCCGCTGCTCGGAGGCTCATCGGCCAGATTCGCACCGCCGACATGCTGGTCCTGGTCGTGCGGGCGTTCGAGAATCCGACCGTTCCCGCCTACCGCAACAGCGTCGACTGGAAACGCGACTTGGCTGAGTTGCAGACCGAACTGCTGCTCAGCGACCTGGAGCTGGTCACCACACGCGTCGAGAAGCTGGAAAAGCAGGTGCACAAGCCCACCAAGACCCAGGCCCAGGACAAGGCCGAGTTGGCGCTCCAACTGAAGTTGCAGGAAGCGATCGAGTCCGAGCAACCGATCAGTTCCGTCATCCGCACCGACGAAGAGCGGGCCATGATCAAGTCGCTGGGCTTCTTGACCCTCAAGCCCATGGCGGTCGTCATCAACGTGGGCGAGGACCGGGTGGCCGAGGTGATCCCGGTCGAGGGCCCGATGCAGGCGGTGACCATGTGCGCCCAGCTCGAGCACGAGTTGGCCCAGTTGGACGCCGACAGCCGCAACACGTTCATGACCGATCTGGGGATTGCTGAGTCGGCTGCTGAGAAGTTTGTCGGCATGTGCTATACGACCCTTGGTCTGATCAGCTTCCTCACGACCGGGCCCGACGAAGTAAGGGCCTGGCCGATCAAGGACGGGACGATCGCGGTCGATGCCGCCGGCAAGATCCACAGTGACATCAAGCGGGGATTCATCCGCGCCGAGACGATATCCTATCACGACCTGAAGGAATTGGGCGACGAGAAGGCGGTCAAGGCCGCCGGAAAGGCCCGCCTCGAGGGCAAGGAGTATGTCGTCAAGGATGGCGATATCATCAATTTCCGGTTCAACGTCTAATAGCCTTAGGGCCAGACAGGAGTCGAATCAAGCATGAAAGCGGCGGTATTGACGGACGTTCGACGGATGGAAATCCGGGAAGTGCCCGATCCGAAGATTGAGAAGGGCACCGATGTCCTGCTGAAGATTGAGCGGGTCGGTGTCTGTGGTTCGGACGTCCACTATTACGAAACCGGACGGATCGGCTCGCAAGTGGTGCAGTTCCCCTATATCGTAGGCCACGAATGCGCCGCGACCGTGGCGCAAGTCGGCCCGGACGTCAAGAATCTCCAGGTCGGACAGGAAGTGGTCGTCGAACCCGCGATCTCCTGCCACAACTGCGAGCAGTGCAACGCAGGCCGGGAGAATACCTGCTTTCATCTGCAATTTCTCGGCACACCCGGCCAGGGCAACGGATGCCTTTCGGAGTATATCGTCATGCCCGAGGAGTGCTGTCTGCCCACCGAGGGCAGGATTTCGCTCGAGCAGGGGGCCCTCTGCGAGCCCCTGGCGATCGGGGTTTATGCGGTCAAACAGTCGCACCCCGCCCAGGGAGCCGACGTTGCCATGCTCGGGGCCGGGCCCATCGGACTCTGCTGCCTGGTCAGTGCCAAGGCCTCCGGCGTCGGCGCCTGCTACATGACTGAGAAGCTCGATGAACGGATTGAGGTCGCACGCTCCGGCGGCGCTACCTGGGTGGGCAACCCCCTCAAACAGGACGTCGTCGCCGCAATTCTCGAACAAAAACCCCTCGGAATGGATATTGTATACGAATGTGCGGGTCAGCAGGAGACGATCGATCAGGCGGTCGATCTGCTCAAACCGGGGGGCAAGCTCATGCTGATCGGCATTCCGCGCGAGGATCGCATTTCGCTGTCCATCGACAAAATTCGGCGCAAAGAAGTAACGATCGTCAATGTGCGCCGTCAAAACAACTGTACGCATGAGGCGATCGATTGGGTGGCCTCGGGCGCGGTGGATGTCGATTTCATGGTGACGCATCGCTTTCCGTTCGAGCAGGCCGCCGAAGCATTCGACTTGGTGGCCGGCTATCGAGATGGGGTCGTCAAGGCGATGATCGAGCTGTGATCGCCTCCCGCCGCGCGGAGGCTCAAGGCAGGACGGAGGTCGGAGGAACGGGTAGTTTCTGTACCGGATGTACCCTGCCGTCGTGAATCGGGCGCGGGGTTCGTACCGCATTTGGAGGTTCAATGGTCGATCGGGTCAAGCAGGCTTCTATCATCAGCATCGGCAACGAGGTCCTCAGTGGCCACACGGTCGACACCAATGCCGCCTATATTGCCCGACAACTGAGGCAGATCGGTATCCCGACGGTCAGTTCGTATACCGTCGCCGATCTTCAGCCCGCCATCGTCCGGGCGCTCCATCTGGCGGCCGAAGAGGCGGACATCGTCATTGTTACTGGCGGTCTGGGACCGACCGACGACGACCTCACACGCGATGGTTTCGCGGAATTTCTCGGGGTCGAGGTGGAACTTCGAGAGGATCTGCTTGTCAGACTCAATGAGTGGTTCCAGAGGCGTGGGGTGCCCATGGTCCGCAAGAACGTCGTCCAGGCACGCCTGCCAAAGGGGGCCGACGTCGTCCCGAATGAGTGGGGCACGGCGCCGGGAATCCTCGCTGAGAAGGACGGAAGGGTCTTTTTCGCCCTGCCGGGGGTGCCCCGGGAGATGGAGCGGATGCTCGCGGCTTCGGTGTTGCCCAGGTTACAGGCACTGATTCATTCGCAGGTGGTGGTAGTCAAAAGGCTTAGGTGTTTCGGCGCGGGTGAATCGACGATCGCTGAGATGATCGGCGATGCCATGGCCCGGGACCGCAATCCGCTGGTCAATTGTACGGCTCATACGGGGGTGATCACGCTCGAAATCGTAGCTACAGCAGCCGATGCCGCCGAGGCCGAGGCCATGATCGAAGGCCGGGAAGCCTCTTTGCGCGCCGTCCTGGGCCCGCTGGTCTATGGTGTGGGTGAGCAGACCCTGGCCGAGGTCGTCGGCCTGCGGCTGGCCGAGCGGGGAAAGACAATGGCAGTGGCCGAGTCGTGCACGGGTGGGTGGCTCGCCAAGCTGATCACCGATATCCCGGGGTCAAGCCGGCATTTTGCGCGAGGGTGGGTAACCTATAGTAACGAGGCAAAAGTCCATGAACTGGGCGTGCCCGCCGCCCTGATCGAGCAACACGGCGCCGTCAGTCAGCCGGTGGCCGAGGCGATGGCCCGAGGCGCGCGATTGCGAGCAGAAGCCGATTATGGGGTCGGCATCACTGGCATCGCAGGCCCGGACGGTGGCACGCCGACCAAGCCGGTGGGCCTGGTGTACGTTTCGGTGGATTTTGAAGGGCATCTACATACGGTACGTGAAGTGTTCCCCTGGGAACGCCGCTTCGTCCGCCTCAGGGCCGCACAGACGGCATTGGACATCCTGCGACGGAGACTGGACGGTTGACTTGTCCGACCGAAGGTGCTATAATCAATAGGGATCGTTAGACGCAGCACATGAGGTTTGTATGACCAAGAAACGCAGGCACTTAGGGGAAATCCTCTACAAGGCAGGGCTGGTCAAGAAGGAAGCCCTCATCGAAGCCATCAAGACCGGCAAGTCGAACAACAAGCGGCTCGGCCAGGTCTTGCTCGATCTGAAGCTGATCGATGAGGAAACGCTGGCCAAGGCCCTCGCCAAGCAGTTCGGGTTGAAGTACGTCAACCTGGACCAGGTTACGATCCCCCCGGATGCGGTGAAAATCGTGCCGGAAGACCTGATCCGCCGGCACAGCATTCTGCCTCTGAGCGTGGCCAACGGGCGTCTGAAGCTGATTATCAGCGATCCGATGGACCTGGACATGATGGATTCGGTCCGCCTGCGGCTCAATACGGAGTTGGAGTGCTACCTGGCCAATCCCAAGAAGATCCGCTCCTATATCGACGGATCGCTCGAACAGGAGGTCGAGACGGAGGAGGATGACCGACTCAAGCACAGTATCGACGCCACCGCGGCCGAATTGGCCGAGGTGGGCAGCGAACTGGCCGCCGAGGCCATGAAGGCCCAGGCCGCGGATGCCGACGACGAAGGGCCCATCATCCGCCTGGTGAACCTCATCATCGACACCGCCTACCACATGCGGGCCAGCGATATTCACATCGAGCCCATGGCCGACCGCGTCCGCATCCGCTACCGCATCGACGGGGTCTGTCTCGAAAAGGACAACATCCCCAAGAACATGCAGGCGCCGCTGATCACGCGTATGAAGATTCTCTCCGGGATGGACATCGCGGAGAAGCGGCTGCCCCAGGACGGCCGTATCAAGCGAAATATCGCCGGCCAGGACATCGATTTCCGTGTCTCCTCGCTGCCGGGCAACCACGGTCCCAGCGTCGTGCTGCGTATTTTGAGGCCCGACGCGGTCAATATCGGTATCGAATCGCTCGGGTTCGAGCAGGACAACTACGAGACCTTCCAGCGGATCATCAAGCGTCCCAACGGTATCTTTCTCGTAACGGGCCCCACCGGTAGCGGCAAGACGACGACCCTGTATGCCGCGCTCCAGGAGCTGAACAAACCCGATAAGAAGATCATCACCGCCGAGGACCCCGTCGAGTACAACTTTGCAGGCATGAACCAGTGCCAGGTCAAGTCCGAAATCGGCCTGACCTTCGACAAGCTCCTGCGATCGATGCTCCGCCAGGCACCGAATATCATCCTCGTCGGCGAAATCCGCGATAGCGAGGTGGCCGACATCGCCATCCAGGCCGCTCTGACGGGCCACTTGGTGTTTAGTACGCTGCACACCAACGACGCCTGCGGCGCAATTACGCGTCTGATCGATATGGGCGTCAAGCCGTTCCTCGTAGCCAGCTCGATTCAGGCGATCATGGCCCAGCGACTGATCCGCGTGATCTGCAAGAAGTGCAAGGTCGTGGACGAGCACCCCGACCCGCACCATCTCCGACTGCTGGGCATCAGTCCGGAGGACATCAAGAAGCATCCCGTGTACAAGGGAGCCGGCTGCAGCGCCTGCCAGAATACCGGCTACAAGGGCCGTCTCGGTATCTTCGAGATGCTCGAAATGAACGCCGAAATGCGGGAATTGGCCTTCAAACGCGCTACCACGAGCGAACTGCGGAAGGCCGCCAAGGCCGGGGGAATGCGTATGTTGACGGACGACGGCCGACTGAAGATTTTCAAAGGGCTCACCACCGCCGAGGAGGTCTCCCGAATCGCGCAGGCTGAGGGCGTGGTATCAGAGTAAGGGCACTTTTTCGCAAAGGATCACCAGATGGCGACAACATTGAACATGGACCGCATTCTCCAGGCGTGTGTTACGCAGGGAGCGTCCGATATCCACATCACCGTAGGCCGGCCTCCGGTGCTTCGTCTGGATGGGCACCTCCGTTCGCTCGAAACCAAGGTGTTGGAGCCCGACGACACGGTGGCGCTGATGAAGAGCATCACGCCCGAACGGTGCGAGCAGGAATTGCAGGAAGAGGGGGGGACCGACTACGGTTTTGCCTTCGGGGATGCGGCTCGGTTTCGTGTGGCCGTGTTCAAACAGAAGGGCAATGTCTCGATCGTTCTAAGGCAGATTCCCAATAAGATCATGAGCTTCGATCAGATCGGTCTGCCGAAGATCTGTGCGGCGCTGTGCCGCCGCCCTCGTGGGCTCTTCCTGGTGACCGGACCCACCGGTAGCGGCAAGACCACCACCCTGGCCTGTATGATCAACTACATCAATGAGAATTTCGACCGGCATATCGTTACCGTCGAAGACCCGATTGAATACTACCATCCCCATAAGAAATCGGTGATTAACCAGCGCGAAGTAGGCGTCGATGTCCCCAGTTTCGGCGAGGCCCTCCGGCGCGTGCTGCGTCAGGACCCCGACGTGATCCTCGTCGGCGAATTGCGAGACCTCGAGACGATTGAAGCGGCCGTACGTGCTGCCGAAACAGGCCACCTGGTCTTTAGTACGGTCCACACAACCAGTGCCTCGGGCACCATCAACCGTATTATTGACGTGTTCCCGACCGATCAACAGGAGCAGATCCGGATTCAGTTGGCGGGAAACCTGATCTCCGTGCTCAGTCAGGCGCTGTGTCCGCTGGCGACCGGGCGGGGCCGGGTTGCGGCGTACGAGTTTATGGTCGTTACCCCCGCTATCGCCAACCTGATCCGGGAGAACAAAACCTACCGTATCGATTCCAGTATTCAGACCGGCAAGAAACTGGGCATGCAGCTTCTGGACGAGCATCTCTGGGAATTGTACGACAACGGAAAGATCTCGCTGGAAGAAATGTTGGATAAGGGCCGCGCACCGGGCGCCCTCCAGGACAAAGCGATGGCCAAGATCGCCGGAGCCCGGGGCAAGCACAAGAAGAAGGCCGTCGAGGCGGCAAAAGAACTGGAAGATCTCGGACCCATTCTCAAGACCTGACGTCCGGAGAACGCGGGTATTGACACGGGGTGGTCTGTGCCCATGGGGGGCTGTGGCAGACAGGCGGGAGGAGGCAGATTTCGATGGCATTCGCACCGCGAGGCCATCTTATCGCTCTTTGCCGTGTCTCTATAACCATGTGTCCTATACCTAATTTTCGTGAAGATAACTATTTACTTTGCTATAATCGAGACGTATAGAAGATAGAAGATCTTTGAGGGCTTTGCGCTATGGGAAAAAGCAAAACAGCTATCAAGCTCCCTCCGGTCGAGCAATTGCGGGGGAGACCCCTCGGTCGCATCCTGATGAAGATGGGGGTTCTCGATAGAGACAAGGTTCAGGAGTGCCTCAAGATTCAAAAGCAGCGGGGCGGCGGCGTTCGCATCGGCGAAATCCTCCTCGAACTGGGCCTGGTCGACGAGACGCAATTGCAGGTGGCTCTGGCTGCCAAGCGGGGCATGGAGTATGTCAGTATCGATGGCTTGGAGATCCCCCAGGACGTCATCGACAAGGTGCCCGCCCAGACCGCCAAGAGCTACCACATCATTCCCGTCGAGTACAACAAAAGCAAGAACGACCTGACCGTGGTGCTGGACAACGTAGATAATTTCCGTGCTACGGACGATCTACGTACCCTGATGGGCTTCACCGTTACGGCCAAGATGACGGACCGCGACTCGCTGGAGGCGGCCCTGACCAAGTATTATGAAGCGGAAGACGACAACATCACCGAACTGATCGACGAGATCCAGTCGGATGCCTTCCTGGCTGAATTCGAGGGTCGAAACCAGAGTATCGACCTGGACGAACTCAAAGAGCTCTCCGAATCGAACCCGGTCAAGAAGCTGCTGAACCTCGTCCTGCTGCAAGCCATTCGCGACAAGGCCTCGGACATCCATTTTGAGCCGTTCGAGAGCGAGTACAAGATGCGCTATCGCATCGACGGCGTGCTCTACGAGATGATCCCGCCGCCCAAGTACATCGCGGCCGCCTTGAGCTCGCGTATCAAGGTTATGGCCAACCTGGACATTGCCGAGCGACGTCTGCCCCAGGACGGCAGAATCTCCCTTTCCGTGCAGGGAAATCCCATCGACCTCCGTGTCAGCGTCCTACCGACCATGTTCGGCGAAAGCGTCGTGCTTCGTGTTCTCGACCGCAGCCAGGTCAGCTTCGATCTCGAGAAGCTGGGATTCCAGCCCGAAGACCTGAAGGTGACCCGGCAGCTCATCCACAAGCCCAACGGCATTGTGATTGTGACCGGCCCGACCGGTTCTGGAAAGACCACCACCTTGTATTCGGCCCTGAGCGAGTTGAACACGATCGACCGCAAGATCATCACCACCGAAGACCCCGTCGAATACGACCTGGATGGCCTCTGCCAGGTGCAGATGAAGCCGGATATCGGTTTGACGTTTGCCCGCTGTCTCCGGTCCATCCTGCGTCAGGACCCCGATATCGTGCTCGTCGGTGAGATTCGTGACCACGAGACCGCAGAGATCGCTGCCCAGGCCTCCCTGACAGGACACCTGGTCTTTACGACTCTGCACACGAATGACGCGCCCAGTTCCGTCGCCCGTCTGCTCGATCTGGGCGTCGAACCGTTCTTGATCACCGCGACCATCGAAGGGGTGGTGGCCCAGCGTCTGGTTCGAAGGATCTGCACCAAGTGCCGCACCCCCTATGAACCCGACGAGGCCCAGTTGAAGGAAATGCAGCTGACCGAAGAGGAGATCGCCGGAAAGACCTTCTACTACGGACGAGGCTGCAACAAGTGCAACGGCACCGGGTATAAAGGCCGGACCGGGCTCTATGAGATCATGATCTTCAACGATGAAATCCGTGATCTGATCATGAACCGTGCCTCGACGAACGTGTTGCGCGTAGCCGCCCAGAAGGGGGGCATGAGACCCCTGCGCGACAACGGCCTGATCGCAGTGTTCGACGGGACCACCACGATCGACGAGGTCACGAAGGAGACCATCACGGAAAGCTAAGAGGCCGACCGTGCTCAACTCAGGACGGACGTGTTGATGTGAGGTAGCCAAATGCCTGTCTTTCAATATGTAGCGCTTGATTCGCAGGGCGTGGAGATCAAGGACGAGATCGAGGCCCTCAGCGAGAAGGAAGCGATCAGTAAGATCCGCAACATGGGGTACTTCCCCACCAAGGTTCGCTCCAAGGCCGCCACCAAGCAGGTGGGAAAGACCGCCGCCAAGGCGCGGAGCCGTCGTGGAGCCAAGGCCAAGGTCAAGGTCAAGTTCGTGACCGAATTCGCCCGGCAGCTTTCGACGCTTCAGGACGCGGGGCTTCCGATTCTGCGGTCCCTCCGAATTCTCGAAGAGCAGCAGAAGTCCGGCGCCTTCAAGCGGATCATCGGCTACGTCGCCGACGACATCGAAGGCGGTTCGACCTTGTCGGAGGCGATGGGCAAGTATCCCCGGTGTTTCGATCGCCTCTTCGTGAACATGGTGGCCGCCGGCGAGGCGGGCGGTGTGCTCGATCTGATTCTGGCCCGTATCGCCGACTTTAAGGAAAAGGCGATCCGATTGAAGGGTCGCGTCAAGAGCGCCATGATCTACCCGATCGTCGTGCTCTCGGCGGCGTTTCTGATCCTGCTGGGCCTGATGGCGTTCGTGATTCCGCAGTTCAAATCGGTGCTCGAAGAAATGGTCGGCGGCAAGCTGAACCCGGTGACGACGACCGTACTGGGGATCAGCGGGTGGATCGCCTACGATTACGGCTGGGCGGTGATGATGGCCATTCCGATCGGCCTGGTGATTCTCGTGCGAATCGTCCGACGGTTCCAGCCGGGACGCATGGCCCTGGATACCGTCAATCTGCGGTTGCCCGTCGTCGGCCAGTTGACCAGCAAGGTCTCCATCACGCGATGGACCCGAACGCTCGGCACCCTGATCAGCGCCGGTGTGCCCATCCTCGACGCCATCAATGTCACCCGCGAAACCGCCGGGAACGAGGTTTACGCCAAGCTTCTGGGCAATATCCATAACTCCATCCGGCAGGGCGATACCTTTGCCGCGCCGCTCCGCCAGTCCAGGACCATCGACCTGCTCGTCAGCAACATGGTCGCGGTCGGCGAAGAAACCGGTGACCTCGACAAGATGCTGCTGAAGGTGGCCGACAACTACGACGAACAGGTGGACGTGCTCGTCGGCGGCCTCATGAGCATGCTCGAACCGATCATGATCATCGTGCTCGGCAGCGTCGTCATGGTCATCGTGCTCGCGGTCTTCCTGCCGATGATCCAGGTCATTACCAGTTTGAGTTCCGCCGGTGGCTGATCGGCCCCTATCAACGAGATCGAAGTAGTTTTGCATCCTAAAGGAGAACAGAAATGAGACCAGTCGCGAACCCAGCCCGAACGCCCCGTGCGTTCACCATCGTGGAGCTGCTGACCGTGATGAGCATCATCGTCATCCTGATCGGCCTGCTCGTCCCCGCCTTGAACAAGGTCAAACGATTCGCCACCGACGTCAAGCAGACGGCGCAGTTGCACAGTATCGACGCCGCCGTCGAGTTGTTCAGCAACGAGTTCGACGGGTACCCCGATTCCGGCGCCCTCGACCCTGACGGCGCCATGTACTGCGGCTCCATGAAGTTGACCGAAGCCATCATGGGTAAAGACCTGCTCGGCTGTCACTCGAACACCTTGTTCCGACGCAACGGTCTGGGAGCGGGCGGGATCCAGTTATATCCCCCAAGCCCCTCGGCGGCGAATCTGTCGGCGCGAAAAGGCCCATACCTGCAAGCGGAAAATGCGAACGCGTATCGCCTGAGAAGCATTTATGGTGACGCCGACGTTGGCGGCTTCCTGCCCGATACGTTCGTGCTCTGCGATGTATACGAGCGCCAAATGGCCTCTGGCGAGAAGACAGGGATGCCGATTCTGTATTACAAGGCGAACACCGCGAACAATCTGCATGACCCCAACCTGATCGGCTCGATGAGCATCGCGAACAACGCCGGCAACATCTACAACTACCATGATAATCAGTCCCTGATCGAGCTCGGCAAGCCGTGGCAGTCGGCCGGCGCCACGCAGACGCCGCATAATCTGGCCGATCCGTTGCGGTTCTATCGTAACACGAAGAGCGAGAAGATCAGCACGGCGGACCGACCGGTCAAGGCCGATTCCTATATCCTGATCTCGGCGGGTTGGGACGGCGAGTACGGCACTGCCGATGATATCTGTAACTTCGATTGGAAGTACAGAGAATTCAATTGACCGACATCCTTGGGCTCTTGCGCAACGGGCTTCATTTGGTCCGCTCGGGGATGAGCTAAAGGGGGATCTGATCGGAACCGTCGGTATGGAAAAGAGGACGATCGTGAAAGCCAAAAGGTCAGGTTTGACACTGGTAGAGATCCTGGTGGTCGTGGGCATCATCGCCATCCTCACGGGGATGCTGCTGCCGGCCGTCAGCATGGTCAAGAAGACGGCCAGGGAGGCCAAACAGAGGGTGCAGTTTACCGCCATCGATCTCGCCCTGGCGACATTCAAGAACGACTATGGGGCGCTGCCGCCCTCCGACCAGTACACATGGCTGGGCGAAATGAGGGGGCCCGAGAATACCTCGGGCGCCCAGAAGCTGGCGGAAGCCCTGCTGGGCTGGGATTTGCTGGGCTTCCATCCGGATTCGGGCTGGCGCGCCGACGGTATGAACCGCTGGCCGTACCGCGTCGGCACGACGGTCCACGCGGAAGCGACCTATTTCCTGTACGACCGGACGATCGAACGCGAGATGGACAAGCGGAAGCCCCGCTACCTGGACCTGGATACCGCGAACGCCGTGCGACTGGGCGTGAACGGGAACCTGGACGGGTTGTTCGATCTCAGTCGGGCCGGTGTCCCGTTGGCGCCCGATACCTATGTCATCGGCGACGTCTTCGGAAAGGGAAAGGAAGTGTCCCTGCTGGATGGGACCCGACAGAAGTCCGGCCTACCCGTCCTCTACTATCGGGCCGATCCTTCCGCGAAGATTATCGAGGAGATCTACAGCAGCCGGGACAACGATAATCTGGTCTATGCCAAAGAGCAGACCGACAGGCTGAATCGGGGAACGCCTCCCGCTCGGCCGGGCAGTGCACGCTGGAATCCGCTGTTTGGCGTCTCGGACCTGTTCTATGAGTACATCACCGACTGGCGCGCCTCGACGACGACGTTTCCGGTTCCGCACAAGCCCGATTCGTACATCCTGATTTCCGCGGGGAACGACGGGTTCTATGGCACCGACGACGATATCACGAACTTCCAACGGTAACGCTGCCCCCACACGATGACAAAGGCAAAACGACAGTCCGGTTTGAGTCTCGTGGAGATGCTGGTCGTGGTCGCCATCATCATGGTGGTGGCCGGTCTGGCGGTGATGATGACGGCGCGGATGAGCCGCCAGGCCAAGGAGCGCGATCTGGCCAGCGCCTTCGCGATGTTCAAGAGCGCGTTGCAGGAGTACCGTGAAGAGACCGGCGAGTATCCGCCGCAGCCGGAGTTGGACTTTACCGAGGCGGCGACCCACATGCGGTTCCTGTACGAACGGCTCATGGCCGAGCCCGCGTCCCGCCAGGTGCTCTCGCATCTGGCCAACTTCCCGACGCAGGGCGACCAGACCAGCCTCGATCTGGCGGAGGTCCGCGACCCCTGGGGAACCGTGTTGGACTATCGGTATGGGCCGGACGACGATTTTCCCGAACTGATCTCCGCCGGCCCCGACCGAGAGTTCGGCACGGAAGACGACATCAACAGCAGAACAGGCTGACCCCGAGCCGCAAGAGGCGAAGGTCCGGCCGGGAAAACGGCGGGCGGCCCACGGCACGCTCGATGTGAAACGGATGACGATGGATAGCCAGGCACACACGAAACGCGGTTTGACGCTGGTCGAGATGACCCTGGTCATTGCGACCATCGCGCTGCTCGTGGGCTTTGGACTTCCCGCTTTGCGATCCCTGGTTCACTCGTTCGAATCGCAGAGCGGAACGCGCAGCATGATCAGTGCGGCCCTCAGTTCCGCGCGGGCCATGGCTGTCCGCAATCAGAAGTATACCGGCGTCCGCTTCCAGAAGCTCTGCCGGTCACGCGACCCGATGGACCCGCTCATCGGCGTCATGGATGCCCCGCAATACATGATCTTCATCGTCCACGAGGAGCCGAAGAAGATGGGCGGGATGGCGATCGGTTTCCGAGCGGTGGAGGGCCTGGAGCCCGTGAAACTTCCCGATACGGTGGCGGTGATGGACATCAGCCAACTCACCGGTGACGACGACATCGACGAAGACCACGAGCTGAACGACGCCTCCGCGTTCTCGATCCTCTTCAGTCCGTCGGGCAAGCTCGTGGTGCACGAGGTTCGCGTCCGCAATCGGGACGGCTACAGCCTGCCGGACAACAGCGGATCGAGTAAGGTGTCCCTGGATCAGGTGTTCAACTCCGCGTTGAACATCACCGAGTATGGCCGGGGGATGTTCATCCAGGATGACTATTCGGACCGCAACCCCGCGCCCGGCAACGCCGTGGACTTCGGACTGGGCAAGGAGATGAGCCGCACGAGCTTCGTCATTTGTGATCGCCTGCGCGTGGCGGATCTCTTTCGCAGGAGTGAGAAGGAGCTCTGGTCGGAATATCTGTCGAAGCTCTCGGGCGAAGACGTAGTCTATGTGAGTCCCCACACCGGGACATTGATTTCATCCGAGTGATGGTGCCTATGAACCAGCGAACGCGGCAACATGGTTTTTCTCTGCTGGAGACGCTGCTGGCGGTCAGCACGCTGGCGGTCGGCATGGTGTTCGTCGCCGGCACGTTCATGGCGGGCATCTATTTTACGTCGCTGTCGACGGAACGGACGATTGCTGCTGTCGCCAGCGACGAGGCCTTGGCAAAGATCCGTCTGTATGGGATCGAGCTGGACGATCCGAATCTGAAGACGGATGAATTCGTCGCCTACGACGAGTTGACAACGATTCCGGCGGCCGAGTTCCTCTACCCCTCCCTGACCGACGGCACGACCGCGCAGTATTGCTGGACGGCGCTGTGCAGGAGGATGGGCGAGGAGAGCCGCCTGGTTCAGGTGACGGTGTTCGTCTGCCGCCGCGCCGGCGCCGACGCACGATATTGGGTTCGCCCCCCGGGCGCCGATCCGACCGAGGATCTCGAACAGGCTGATCTGCCGCGACCGTTGCGCATCACGATCGCCCAGGAGAGTGGCCTGGCAAACGACGAAGTTTCTATGGTGAGTACCCTGGCTTCGGGCGAGGTCGATGAAAATACGTTTGTCAGTGACGGGACCATGCTCCTGGAGGACGAAACCGGCCGGCTCTATCGGGTGCTCCAGCGGTATGCGGCGCCCCCCGAGCGGATCAAGCTGGATCGTCCCTGGGAAGGCGCCGACCTCGGTGCGTCGGCAGGCGGTCAGGTCTGGGTGGTTCCCCGCCCGGTGGGGGGCGGACGAAGCCCCCTCGTCGCGGTCTATCAGGAAGTCCTGAGGTTCTAGAGCGGTAGCATGCGAAAAGCCTTTACATTGATCGAGTTGGTGGTCGCCCTGGGCATTCTGGCGGTGGTCATGTCGTTTGCCAGCGTGATCTTCCGCGTGAGCATCGAATCGCACCGGGTCGCGCTGGCCAACGCCGAGATCATGCAGAAGCTGCGCGTGATCACCGAACAGCTCGACGCCGACTTCCAGGGGCTCCGGCGCGATGGAGAACTCTTCGTCATCTGGGACGCCGACCGCAAATCGGACCTCCGCGACGCCAACGACAACAACGATCCGTCGGCCTTCGAGCGGTTCGACCGCATCATGTTCTTCACGACGGGCGATTTCCAGACGTACAACGCCGATCCGCCCGTACGCGGCAACGTCGCGAGAGTCTGCTATACGCTGGTGAGCACGCCTGCCGACAACGAAGCCCGACGCCTTCGACCGCAGGAGCAGGAGCCCGCCGAACGCATGCTGGCCCGAACGGTGCACATCCTCGTGCCGACCGCCGATGCCGACGACCAGCTCGACACCAGTGCCTTCACCGACGACGAATGGCGCCAGTGGAACAGCACCCTCGAGTACGACAACATCTCGTTGCAGGAATGGATGCAGATCCCGCGGGCGCAGAAGGTCGACATTCTCTCGGTCGTGGGCGATGTCACCGTCGCCGGCGCCTTCGAAAGCACGACGAGCGAGGCCGCGCGAGGCACCGTGATCGACCTTTCGCAACCGGACCCGGTCCACGCGCTGCTGTGCCAAGGCGTAGGCCAGTTCGCCGTACAGGGCTGGAGCGATGCCGAGCAGCGATGGATCCCCGAGGTCAACCCCGATGGTGACGACAGCCTTGACGACGATTCCGACTTCCTCCTCGAAGGCGATGATCTCGATCCGCAAAACAACCCGGGCATCTGGTATCCCCACGGGGCGCTCACCCTGCGGAACGTCACCTATGAAGCCTCGCGGATCGACGAAGCGCATCTGCACGAAATCCCCGGCCTCGGACGCGCGCTGAAATTCACCTTCACCCTGTACGACTCGAAAGGCCTGCTGGCCAGCGGCAGGACCTTCACGCACATTGTCTACTTGGACGACTGATGGGATTACGGATGGCGGCATTGGCACGACAATCATCGACGGACGCTCGTCCCGGTTCGGCGCTCATCCTGACGGTGGTGCTGACGAGCCTGCTGGCGATCGTGGGCGTCCTGTTCATCATGACGGCGCGGATCGACCGGATGGCCACGTCCGCGACGACGGAGAATCAGCAGCTCAACCTGGCGGTCGAGACGCTCGTCGCCCAGATCGGCGACGTGCTGGTCGCCGACACGCCCGGAGTTTCGCCCAGCGCCGAGCACTTCGATTGTGCCGATGCCAACGACCCCTGGCTGGCAGAACTGGAGCCGTTCCAGTCGGGCAGTGATTACTACTGGCGGCAGATCAGCCGTTTCGCGGACGCCAATGCCGCCGACGCCAGAGACGTCCGCATTCGTGTGATCGGAGACCGGGACATCGTCGATGTCAACCTGACCGGAACCAATGCCGACGCCGACGGCGACGGCGTGGGCGACGCCCGGTGGTTCGAGCTTCCCGGCGTCATGTCCAGCAAGGGCCGACCGATCTACGCCGCCATTCGGATCGTGGACAACTCGGGTATGCTCAACGTCAATACCGGCTACTGGTTCGATCCGAACCGTTCGGACCGTCCCAGCATCGACGGCAGCAGCCTCCTGCAGGTCAACGCCGTAGCACTGGCGGCGGCGCGCGGCGCGACGCGAGACGATCTCCAGATCCACGCCAATGCCTTGCTGACCGCGCGTGGCATCAACCCCTCGGACGACCCCAGGGACTATGAGAACTGGGTGATCTGGCGCTATGGTCAGTCGGACCCGAACAACCCGTACCGCGTATTCGATCTGTCGGATGAGTTGGAGCTGCGGTATCGATATCTGTTGAATCACGCCGGCGTCGATGCACGCATCGAGGACTGGGGACGCTTCCGGACCAACACGATCTCCACCCCCGTCGATTCGTCGGGCCAGTTGCTCGACGCCTGGTTTGCCCGCGTCCGCGACGACGGATCGCTCGACCCGAATTATGCCTATCGGCACCTGGCGACGACGTACAACATGGATCGGATTCTCACGCCGAAACCGATCGAGGTCGGGCCACTGACGCTGCACAAGAAGGTGAACGTCAACACCGCCGACGAGGATACGATGCACGCGGCGATCTTCACCGCGCTGAGCGGAGCCGGCCGCGACGTGAACGTAGTCAGCGCCGATTCCGCCCAACTGGCCGCCAACCTGCGGGACTACATTGACGACGACGATGTCGTCACCGCCATCCCGGCGCCGGGTAGTTCCGGCGCCTACTACTATGGCTTCGAGCAGCCGTGCATCTATATCTCCGAGATCGCGTACCACGCCGTGAGAGACGCGACCGGTGTCGTCCACACCTCCACCGCCATCGAACTTCACAAACCCTACTTCGAGGACCGCGATCCTCAGGTCGGCCAATGGCGCCTCTCGATCTCCGACGATAGCGGAACGAGGGACGTGCCGATCGTGTGGTCGGGCACCCGACGCTTCCATGTGATCCTGAACGAAGACCCCGTCGCCGAGCTGTTTGACGACGGAGACTTCTCCGATCCCGACCCTACGGATGCCCTTCAGCGCTACGGCTACCGTCCCGGCAACTACACCAACCCGACCGCCCAGATCGATCCGAACGGTTTCGCCGAGGGCGCCAGGATTTCGCTTCAGCGATTCGTGGAACAGACGGACACCTGGACGACGGTCGATCACCATTTCATCCGCCGGACCGGCTGGATGGTCCCCGGGCAGGGGCCCCGCAGCCTCCAACGCGACGTCTCACCGGGCAAATGCATCCGCAAGCTCTGGAGCGACGTTGCCACGAATGCGCCGGGTCTCGGCCACGCCACCGGCAATTATGTCCATCCGGACGAAGGAGTCATTCAGGCCCACCCGACCAACCGCCCCTTGAAGAATATCGGTGAAATTGGCATGCTCTTTGCCACCAGTGCCTCGGGCATTACGCCCACCGACCTGGCTGCTGGCGTACTGCTCGATCTGTCGCGACCCAGCTATGCCGAACTGCTGAACTATCTGACCGTGATCGACCCGACCGAGCATGGCCTGCCGCCCGAGGAGACGCGGATCATGGGACGCATCAATATCAACACCGCGCCCTGGTTCGTGATCGCGCAGTTGCCCTGGATCCAGTATCAACCCAATGGCGTGCCCACCAACCTGAGAGCACTGGCCATCGTGGACCACCGCGAACGCACCGGTCCCTTCCACACCGCCGCAGGCTTGTTGTATGTTCCCGAGATGTGCCAGCTCAGCAACGACGACCTGGACAATCTGCACGAGGACGACCCGCGCGGTCCCGACATCACTGCCGACGAAATTCGAGACGACCTCGAAGAACGCGATGTCCTCTTCACTCGAATCAGCGATCTGGTGACGGTGCGCAGCGACGTCTTCACCGCCTACATCCTCGTCCGCATCGGGGTCAACGGGCCCCAGAAACGAATGATGGCCATCTTCGACCGCAGCCGGACGAGCGAGGCGAATCCGAAGCTGAGACTGGTCTCCCTGTGTCCGGTTCCCGACCCGCGCTGACCTACGCGCCGATCCACTCCATCAGCGTAGCGTGCGTCTTCGGGTTGGCCACCAGCACATCGAATGGCTGCCCCTCGTAGCTTTCCAGATCGATCGGAAACAGCGGCTCGCCCGTCCAGTGCGTGGCGACCGCACCCGCCGCTTCGGCGATCAGCACCCCCGCGGCAATATCCCACAGCTTCGGTGTGCACACCACCGTCCCCACCAGTCCTCCGGTAGCCACATAGGCCAGTTGCAGTGCGGTGGTCCCGAGGTTGCGGAATCGCGACTGATGGATGACCTGAGTGACCCACGAGGGCAGGGGGTCGCCGAAATGGCTGTCGAGCCCGATGCTGCTCAGCGCCGTGATCTCGTCGCTGCCGGTTTGGATGCGCCGCCCGTTGAGCTGTGCCTCGCCGCCATGGACCGCGGTGAACATCGACTCGGTGCCGGGAGCGTAGACCACGCCCGCGATTGGCCGGCCCTGGTAGAGGACCCCGATGCTGACCGCGAAGATCGGAATGCCATGGGCGAAGTTGTTGGTGCCGTCGATCGGATCGATCACCCACCAGATCTCCGGCTCGCCTCGCGGCGCCCGCTTGAAGACCCTCCCCCCTTCGCCTTCTTCCCCGATGAAGCCATGATCGGGAAAGCTCTCCCTGATGCGCTCGACGATAATCTGCTGGCAATGCCGGTCCGCCTCGGTTACCAGTTCCGTTTCGTTCTTCAAGGTCGCCTTGACGTAGTCGATCTCTTCCATCGCGCGCTGTCCCGCCAGACGCGCCGCAACGGTCGCGGTTTCCACGATCTGACTCAGCGTCTGCTGTTCCAGGTCCATAGCCAGCCCTCTTGGTTGCCATTGACACCGATCCGATTCCCGCCTATCTTAGCGTAGATATGCAGAGACGCCAATTGCCAAATGCCGCCCGGTTCACCCGTCGTGCCACGCCCTCGCAGCGCCGCACGTCCCTCGCCGTCTCCCTGTCCATCCTGGCTCTGTTCGCAGGGCTCTGGGTTCTCCAGAGCGTCGGGTTCGATTTCGGCACCATCTTCAATCCCTGTGGCTTCAAGCAACGCACCGGCTTGCCCTGTCCCGCCTGCGGCATGACCACCGCCGTTCTCGCCTTTGCACGAGGTGAAATATTCAATGCATTTTACATTCAACCCGCCGCAGCGGCCCTCTGCAGCCTTCTTTTGCTGATCGCATTTTTAACTTTGCTCACCGCCACCCTTGGGGTATATTTCAACGTCTTCGACCGTCTCTTGCACGAGACGAAAGTGACATACTGGATCGTAGTTTTGCTCGTGATTCTGGCTGCTGGCTGGATGGTCACGTTGGCCCGTGCCTTTGCGGCTCAGAGTTCTGGTTAGCGTTGCGGACCATGGAGACTTACGGGAGTGCTGTTATGATAAGAGTGCTGATTACAGACAAACTGGCCCAGGAAGGGATCGACATCATCAATGCCGCCGACGGCGCCGAAGCCGTCGTCAAAACGGGGATCAGCGAGGATGAACTGGCCTCGATCATCGGACAGTACGACGGATTGATCATTCGCAGCGGGACCCAGGTGACCGCCAAGGTCCTCGCCAATCCCGGCCAGCTCAAAGGTGTCGCCCGCGCCGGTGTCGGCGTCGACAACATCGACGTCAAGGAGGCCACGCGCAAAGGCATCCTCGTCATGAACACGCCGGGCGGCAACACGCTCAGCGCCGCCGAGCACACCATGGCCCTGATGCTGGCGATGAGCCGCAACGTCGTGCCCGCCTGCAACAGCCTCAAGGCGGGAACCTGGGACCGCAAGAAATACACCGGAAATCAGCTCAATCACAAGGTCCTGGGGGTGATCGGACTCGGACGCATCGGCATGGCCGTCGCCCAGATGGCGCGCGGGTTCAACATGAAGGTCCTCGGCTTCGACCCGTTGGCAGCCCCCAAAGACGCCCAGCAGCAGGGCATCGAGGTCACCGACGACATTGAGAGGATCTACAAAGAGGCCGATTTCATCAGCCTCCACGTCCCGCGCAACGAGCAGACCCTCAACATGATCGACACCAAACAGATCGAAATGATGAAGCCGACCGTGCGTCTGGTCAACTGCGCTCGGGGCGGCATCATCAACGAACAGGCCCTGTACGACGCGCTGGCGGCCAAACGCGTTGCCGCAGCGGCCCTGGACGTCTTCTCCAAGGAACCGCCCGAAGACATCCGTTTCGCGGAACTGGATAACTGTCTGGTCACCCCGCACCTGGGTGCCAGCACGGAAGAGGCACAGGTGGAAGTAGCTGTCGAGGCTGCCGAGATCCTGCTCGACGCCATCAAGGGCGGCCCCATTCGAAATGCCCTCAATGCCCCCTCCACGGCCGGCGCTATGCCCGCGGCCGTCGGACGCTATGCCGAGCTGGCACGACGCATCGGCATGTTGCTCAGCACCATTGCCCCCGGCAATATCAAAGGCATCGAAGTCCAGTATCGCGGATCGATCGCCGGCATGGACATCGCTCCCGTGACGCTCGGTTTCTCCATGGGCCTGCTCCAGAAGCATTTCGAGATGCCTCTGAATATGGTCAACACGCCGGTGCTGGCCAAAGAACGCGGCATCAGCATCGACGAGACCAAGAACACCGAAGCCAAGGACGTTGCCTCCAGTTTCAGTGCGAAGGTGGTCACCACAAAAGTCACGCGTACGGTGACCGGCTCGGTCTTTGGCGAGCGTCTGCTGCGGATCATCGAGATCGACGGCTTCAACATCGAGATGACGCCGCAGGGGGCGGTGCTGGTCATCTTCAACGAGGACAAGCCCGGCGTGATCGGTGCCGTCGGCACCGTGTGCGGCAAGCATGGCATCAACATCGGCACGATGGGCGTCGGTCAGAAGCTGGAAGAACATAAGGCGATCCTGGCGGTCAGCCTCGACAAAGAGCCCGATGCCGAGACCGTCGCGGAGTTGAGCAAGCTGGACTTCGTCAACGAAATCTACGTCTGCACGCTCTAGCCGTCTTCCGACGGCAGTTCGAACGCAGGGATGCGGCGGGTTTCCCACGTCCCCGAGCGGGGACGTGTGGACCGTCTTGGCAGGGGAACGGAGATCATGGCCCAGGAACTCATCATCAGCGTCAGCGGCATGCGAGGGATCGTCGGTGAGAATCTCACCCCCGCCATCGCCGCCGAGTACGGGTGTGCCTTTGGCAGCTTTCTGAGGAGCCATGTCGGCTCCGGCACATCCCGCCCCTCGGTCTGCGTCGGACGCGATTCGCGGGTCAGTGGTCAGATGCTCGCCTCCGCGGTCATGGCCGGTCTTTGCTCCGTTGGCGTCGAAGCGATCGACCTGGGCCTGGTCACCACCCCTGGCGTCGGCATCATGCTGCGTCACCTCGGTTGCTCGGGCGGCATCATCATCACCGCTTCGCACAACCCGCTTCCTTACAATGGCATCAAGCTGCTGCTGGATAATGGAATGGCGCCACCGCCCGAAACCGCCGCACGGATTCGCCAGGGGTTCTTCGATCGGCGATTCCAGTTCGTCGCCTCGCCCGACTGTGGCAGGATCGCGGTCAATTCCGAAACCGATCGCATCCACACCGACAAGGTGTTAGCGGTGATCCAGTCACAACAGATCGCCGCACGCCGGTACAGAATCGTACTCGACAGCGTGAACGGCGCCGGCGCGCCCGTTGCCAAGAAATTGCTGGCGGCGCTCGGTTGCGAGGTGGTGGCGATCAACGACGAACCGAGCGGGTTGTTCGCCCACGAGCCCGAGCCAACGGAAGCCAACCTGGGCGACCTCTGCGACGCCGTCAAGCAGGCCGGCGCGGATGTCGGGTTCGCGCAGGACCCCGACGCCGACCGACTGGCGATCGTCGACGAGAACGGTGTCTACATTGGTGAAGAGTATACGCTGGCCCTGGCGGCCAAGTACGTTTACTCCGTCCGCCCCGGAACTGCGGCGGCGAATCTTTCCACCTCGCGCATGATCGACGACGTTGCCAAAGCCGCCGGCGGGCGCGTCATACGTACCCCCGTCGGCGAGGCGAACGTCGCCAGTGCCATGCTGGCCAATGATTGCGTCATCGGGGGCGAAGGCAATGGCGGAGTGATCGACCTGCGGGTCGGACCGATTCGGGACAGTCTCGTGGCCATGGCGCTGGTCCTGCAACTGATGGCGGAGACGGGTCGGACGGTCAGCCAACTGGTGCAGGAGATCGGCAGCTATTCCATGCACAAGGACAAGTTCGCCGCCGACGCCTCGCAGGCCGCCCGGATCATCGAATGGACGAAAGAGAAGTTCTCCGACGCGGAATTGAACACATCAGATGGCTGCCGCTTCGACTTCGATGACGGCTGGGTGCACCTGCGGACCAGCAACACCGAACCGGTCATGCGGATCATCATCGAGGCGACCGACGAGCCGGCCGCCAGGCGGTACATGGATGCGGTCGCGGAGATTCGCCGGGCCGTACTGGGGTAGACCGGTGGCTGACAACGACAAGAACGAGGTGGCCGCCCGACAGATTCAGGCGGTGACCTACCTGGGCATGGCGGTCAACGTGGCGCTGGCGATCGTCAAGGTCGGGGTCGGCCTGATCTTCGCGTCCCTGTCGCTCGTCGCCGACGGCATTCACTCGCTCAGCGACCTGGTTACCGATCTGGCCGTCCTGCTGGGATTGCACTTGGGCGCTCGCAAGCCCGACCGGTCCCACCCCTACGGACACGGACGCCTGGAGACGTTCTCGGCGCTGGTGGTCGCCATGATCCTGATTCTCGTCGGTGGCACCATGATCTACTATGCCACCATCGCCATCGCCACCAATGAGGTGGTGGTGCCTCACTGGCCCGTCCTCGCCGCAGCGGTGATCTCGATTCTCGCCAAGGAAGCTCTCTACCGAACCACGCGTCGTGTCGCGGTAAGGTCGCACAGCACCGCACTTTACGCCAATGCCTGGCATCATCGCAGCGATGCCCTCAGCTCCGTGGCGGTGTTCATCGGCTATGCGCTGCTGTACGTCGGCTTTGAGCATGGCGATCAGGTAGCTGCCATTGCCGTCGGACTGATGATCGTCCTGGTGGGGGTCAAGATCATCGGCGATTCGCTCCGCGAGCTCACCGAAGGCGCCGTCGATCCGCAGACGGCAGACCAGATCATGAGGGTGATCGATGGCGAAAAAGAAGTCCGTCAGTGGCATCGGCTCCGGAGTCGTACGGTCGGCCGGGAGTTGTTTCTCGACGTTCACATCCTCGTCGATCCCGACCTGAACGTAGCCGCTGCCCATGAGATATCCGAACGGCTCGAAAGATCGCTCGACGAAGAGCTGACCTGTCCGGTCAACCTCACCGTCCACATCGAGCCGGACCTGCCCGCCTTTCGAAAATAGATGCGACCGGTGGCCAAATCGACGCCGGACAGGCGTTTTCCTGCCGCGGGTGTCGGAAAAAACTATTGCAGGGAGCCAGGACATGGCATAGAATCAACCCCTTTTTAGAGGGCCATGTAGCTCAAGAAAGGACATGCCGCAGAGATGAGTCTTGAAAGCTTCTTCACGCCGAAATCCGTCGCCGTCGTGGGGGCGTCCCGACAGAAGGGCAAGGTCGGGTATGAAATCCTGGTCAACATGATCTCGTCCGGTTTTGAGGGAAAGATCTTCCCGGTCAACCGGAGCACCGATGAAGTCGAAGGACTCAAGTGCTACCCCGACCTGACTAGCATAGGGGAGACGCCGGAACTGGTGATTGTCATCGTTCCGGCGAAATTCGTTTTAGGGGTGATGGAAGAGTGCGCCAAGATCGGCACCAAAGCCGTCATCATCATCACCGCCGGTTTCAAGGAGATCGGAGCGGAGGGCAAGAAGCTCGAGGAAGAGATCATCCGCGTCGCGCGTCGCTCCGGCATCCGCGTCATCGGCCCCAACTGTCTGGGCGTAACCGTAACCGCCTCGAAACTGAACGCCAGCTTTGGAGGCGATCTTCCCGAGCCCGGCGGCATCGGCTACCTCTCCCAGTCCGGCGCTCTGCTCGCCGCCATCCTCGATACCGCCAAGGCCAACGGCATCGGCTTCAGCAGCCTTTTCAGCATCGGCAACAAAGCGGACGTCGACGAGTTGGATCTCATCGAGGCGCTCGCCCAGGACCCGAATACGAAGGTCATCGCGGGATATCTCGAGAACATCAAGGACGGCAACGCCTTCGTCCATGCCGCCGAGCAGATCTCTCACGACAAGCCCATCCTGCTGATGAAATCGGGCGGCACCTCCGCGGGCGCCAAGGCCGCCTCCTCCCACACCGGCTCGCTCGCCGGAAGTGAAGTCGCCTACGAAGCGATGTTTACCCGCGCCGGAATCATCCGCTGCGAATCGGTCACCCAGCAGTTCAGCTTTGCCCAGGCGTTCGCCAACCAGCCGTTGCCCAAGGGCCCCAGCGTGGTCGTCCTCACCAACGCCGGCGGCGCCGGCATCATGGCCGCCGACGCGATCGAGCGCGAGGGCCTCACCTTCGCCAAACTCGCCCCGGAGACGATCGAGAAACTCAAGACCAAACTGCCGCCCGCCGCGAACTTCCACAATCCCGTCGACGTCCTTGGCGACGCCCTGGCCGACCGCTACGAGTTCGCCCTCGACGTCCTGCTCGACGACCCGAAGGTGGAGACCGTGCTGGTCCTGCTGACCCCCCAGGCGATGACCGAAGCCAAAGAAACCGCCGAGGCCATCGCCAGGATGTCCCGAGACAAATCCGAGAAACCGATTCTTGCCTGTTTCATGGGCGCCAGCAAGGTCGAAGAGGGCGTCCAGGTCTTCCGCGAGGCGAAGATCCCGCAGTACGAATCGCCCGAGGAGGCCGTGGACACGATCAAGGCGATGGCCGATTACGTCCGATGGCGCAATCGGCCCAAACGCGTCGTTCGCCTCTTCCCGGTCAATCGCCGCAAGGTCGAAAGCATCATCGAGCGGCACCTCCGCCAGGGCGCGCGGGAGATCGGGGAAGCCGAATCGAAGGAAATCCTCGAAGCCTACGGTTTCGCTACCCCCAGCGGTTCGATTGCCACCACCGCCGAACAGGCCGCTAACATCGCCCAACAGCTTGGCTACCCGGTCGTCCTGAAAATCTGGTCCCCCGATATCCTGCACAAATCCGATGTCGGAGGCGTCAAGGTCGGCCTCAAGGACGCGCAGCAGGTCAAGGACGCCTTCGACCTGATGATGTACCGCATCCCCAAGAAGATGCCCGACGCCCACATCCTGGGCGTGCTCGTTCAGGAAATGTGCGCCAGCGGACGCGAGGTGATCCTGGGCATGCACCGCGATCCGCACTTCGGTCCGCTGATGATGTTCGGCATGGGCGGCATCATGGTCGAAGTCCTCAAGGACGTCGCCTTCTACCTCGCCCCCCTCACCGGCGACGAAGCCAAGCAGATGCTGGTGAAAACGAAGACCTACCAACTCCTCAAAGGCGTGCGAGGCCAGGAGGGGGTGGACATCGAAGCGATCGCCGAGGGGCTCCAGAGACTCAGCCAGTTGGTCACCGAGTTCCCGCAGATCCAGGAAATGGACATCAATCCGTACGTCGTGGGCCTTCCCGGCACCACGCCGATTGCCGTAGACGCCAGAATTAGTGTAGAGAAGTGACATGCAACCATTCGATTGGCAAGCGAAGTACAAAGACAAAGTGAAAACCGCCTCGGCGGCGATGAAACTGATCAAGTCCGGCCACAGCATCTTCATCGGCACCGGCTGCGCCCAGCCGCAGCACCTCGTCCGCGCCCTGGTCGAGCACTCCGATCACATCTACGACGCCCACATCGTGCATCTGCTCACGATGGGAGAAGCCCCCTACGTGGACGACAAGTTCCGCGAGAAGTTCAAGATGAACAGCTTCTTCATCGCCGACAACGTCCGTCACGCCCTCGACCGGGGGTTCGGTGACTACACGCCGATCTTCCTCTCCGAAATCCCGATGGAGTTCGAGACTGGACGCGTGCCGATCGACGTCGCGCTGATCTCGGTCGCGCCGCCCGACGCGAACGGGCTGTGCAGCCTCGGTGTCTCCGTCGACATCGTCCAGTCGGCCGCCGCCAACGCTCGCTACGTCATCGCGCAGGTCAACAGCCAGATGCCGCGCACGCACGGTAACAGCTTCCTGCACGTCAACACGATCGACGTCCTGGTCGCCCACGACGAGCCCATCATCGAGATCCCGATCGACGAGCCCGACGAAACCCTGCGACGCATCGGACAGAACGTCGCCCGCCTCGTCGACGACGGCAGCACGATCGAATGCGGCATCGGACGCATCCCCCAGGCCTTGGCCGAATACCTCGTCTACAAGAAGGACCTCGGCGTCCACACCGAGATGTTCAGCGACTGGATCATCGACCTCATCGAGTGCGGCGCGATCACCTGCGCCAAGAAGTCCCTCAACCGCGGCAAGATCGTCGCCAGTTTCTGCATGGGCTCCAAGAAACTCTACGACTACATCGACAACAACCCCTTCTTCGAGTTCTACCCCACCGAGTACGTCAACGACGTCAACGTCATCGCACAACACGACAAAATGGTGGGAATCAACGTCGGCCTCGAGATCGACCTGACCGGCCAGGTCTGCGCCGATTCCCTCGGGCACAAGTTCTACAGCGGCATCGGCGGACAGGTGGACTTCATCCGTGGCTCCGCCCGCAGTCGCGGAGGCAAGGCGGTCATCGCCATGCCCTCGACCGCCAAGAATGGCCAGGTCTCCCGCATCGTGCCGCATCTCACGGAAGGCGCCGGCGTCGTCACCACCCGCGGCGACGTCCACTACGTCGTCACCGAGTACGGCATCGCCTACCTCCACGGCAAGAGCATCCGCCAGCGCGTGCTCGACCTGATCAACATCGCCCACCCGAAGTTCCGCAAGGGTCTTATCCAGGCCGCCAAGGCCAAGAACTACATCTACCAGGACCAGATCGAACTGTCGTGGGACCAGGTCAACTATCCCGAAGAGCTGGAGCATTACGCCACCCTGCGCGACGGAACGGAAATCTTCTTCCGGCCGATCAAGCCGGTGGACGAACCCGCGCTGTCCGAAATGCTCTATTCGCTCAGCGAAGAGTCCGTCCGTACCCGCTACATGACCCGGACCACCGCCTTCCCGCACAAAGACGTGCAGCAGTTGACCAACATCGACTACAAAGGCGATATCGCCATCGTGGGCATCGTCCCCGGCATCGGCGGTGACGACATTGTCGCCATCGCCCAGTACTATCTCGACCCCAAGACGATGGCTGCCGAAGTGGCGTTCCTCGTCCAGGACGAGTGGCAGCAGAAGGGCATGGGCACGTTCCTGCTCGACTACATCACCCAGGTGGCCAAGCAACGCGGCGTCAAACGCTTCTACGCCAAAGTCCTGCCCGACAACCGACCGATGCTGGCGGTCTTCCAGAACTCCGGGTACAAAGTCAACGTGGAATTCGATGGAGACGTTTACAACGTCTCGTACGACCTGACGAAAGAACAGACCTAGGCATGACTGTATCCGGACGAAGAGCTGCTTTCATCCACTCCGACCAGATCGAGCAGTACCGTTATCCGGAAGGCTGTCCGTTCCGTCCCGAACGGGCGGGTCAACTCCGAAAGACATTGCACTCCATGGGCCTGCTCTCGGGACAGGGAATCCGCGAGGTGGCCCCGGTCCCTGCGGACCGGCACGCGCTCAAACGATTCCATACCGCACGCTATCTCCACACGCTCAAGAGTGCGGCCCAGGGCAAGTGGGATCTCCAGGCGTTGCACATGGGCATCGGCACCGAAGACGTGCCGATCTTTTACGACATGTACGACTATGCCGTGCTGGCCGCCGGCGCCACCCTCGTCGGCGCCGAGCTGATTGTCTCGGACGAGGTCGATATCGCCTTCAACCCCTCAGGGGGCTATCACCACGCCTTTCCTGAGAAGGCCGCCGGATTCTGCTACATCAACGACAACGCGATCGCCTGCTCGGTCCTGGCCGAGGCGGGAAAGAAGGTGCTCTACCTGGACGTCGACGTCCACAACGGCGACGCCGTCGCCCACGCCTTCTGCGACCGTTCGGATGTCATGACCATCAGCCTGCACGAGAATCCGAAGATGCTCTTCCCCGGAACCGGCTTCGAGGATGAAATCGGCGAAGGCCTCGGCAAAGGCTTCTGCGTCAATCTCCCGCTGCCCGTGGGCACCTTCGATCGGGCCTACCTTCACGCTTTCGACGCCATCGCGATGCCGTTGATCCGCGCCTTCGATCCGGACGTGATCGTCTTCGAGCTTGGTGTCGACGCGCTCTCAGGCGATCCGCTGGCCCATCTCCAACTGACGAACAACACCTATGTCGAGGTGATCCATCGTCTGCTCGATTTCCACAAGCCCATCCTCGCCACCGGTGGGGGAGGATACAACGTCGAGAATTCCGTCCGCGCCTGGGCACTCGCCTGGACCGTCTTCACCGGTGACGACGATCAGCTCAGTCTCGGCGCCCTGATGGGCGGGGTCATGATGGAAAGCACCGACTGGCAGGGGGGCCTCCGCGATCGCGAACTCGTCGTCACCGACGAACAGAAGCAGGCCGTCCTGCCCGCCCTCGAGGCCTCCATCGACATCGTCAAAGCCAAGGTCTTCCCCTTCCACGGCCTCTGACGCGCAAAAAAAAGACCCGGGGACACGCCCCGGGTCTGTATGTGCCGAAGTAATCGAGAATCAATGTTTCTTGAAGGTCCCGTCGAGTTCGCCTTCGATTTCCGCCTTGACGGCAGGCTCGGTGACCGTGATCGGCTTCAGCGTCATGGCGACCACGGAAGCGGCGATACAGGCAATGCCGGCCGGAATGAAGGCCCACATCCACGCCTGTGCGTCCTTCATTGCGCCGCCGAGAATGGGACCGACCAGACCGCCGACCCCGTAGGCCATGAAGACCCAGGGATAATTGGTGCCGACGTTCTTGTTGCCGAACAGGTCGGCGGTAGCCGCCGGGAACAGGGCGAAATTGCCGCCGAAGTTGAAGCCGATGATCGCCGCGCCGACGTACAGCCCGATGGCCTGTCCGCCAATGAAGAAGAAAACGATCATCATGATGCCTTGGACGAGATTCATCAGGACGATGGAGTTCTTCCGTCCCAGCTTGTCTGAGGCGGCGCCCCAGATGATACGGCCCAGTCCGTTAAGCAGGGCGTAGAACAGGCCCATGGCTGTGCCGGTGATGATGCGTGCCTTCGCCTCCTCGACCCCGGCTCTCGTCAAGGCATCCATGCCAAACATTGCGATGACGCCGATTACCATCAGACCAGCCCCTGCACCAACCGTGAAGTTGGAGAAAAGCACCCAGAACTGCGGCGTCCGAGCCATCTGCCGAGGATTCAAGTCGACGCCGCCTTCACTGCCTTTGCCGGCCGCCGGGGGTGTCCAGCCTTCTGGTTTCCAGCCGGCCGGCGGGTTGACCATCACCAAGGCGCCCAGGCAGACGAGGACCGCAAACAGAACGCCGTACAGCTTGAATACGGCGCTGATACTCCAGCCGGCGCCGTACAATCCCGTCCAACCCGGCGTCAGATTGATCGGACCGAAGGCAAAGCCTTGCGTCAGCTTCACCCAGATCAAGGCGCCGAAACCGAACCCGGCGACCGCCAGACCCATGATCAGGCCCTTCTTGTCGGGAAACCACTTGGCCAGTGCCGCGATCGGGCAGACGTACCCCAGGCCGATGCCGGCACCGCCCATCACGCCGATCCCGATGAGGATCCCGATGAAACTCGTTCCCGCGAAGCCCGCCAGCAGGTAGCCCAGACCCAGCACGATCCCACCGGCCAGAGCGACGGTCCTCGGGCCGGCTTGCTTCTGCCATTTGCCTGCGACCAGCGCCATGACCACCGCGAACGTCATCAGACCGACAGAGAAGACGATCTGGGTCTGCGTCCCGGAGAAGTTGAAGGGCTCGGCGCTGAGCTTGCCGGTGAAGGCGGACCACGCATAGATGGCGCCGAGGCAGAGCTGAATGAGAATGGCGCCAACGACGACCAGCCAGCGATTGATGACTTTCCCCTCAGGCATGAGATTTCCTTCCGTTAAAACATGGCGGGGTGCATATCCGCAGATATGCACCCGCCATCGATGAATCCAGGTAGAAGTGGCTCAGCCACGCCCCTTGATCAGGGCTTCGACGACGCTCGGGTCGGCCAGCGTCGTGATGTCACCGAGGTTGTCCGTGCTCTTCTCGGCGATCTTACGCAGAATACGACGCATGATCTTGCCCGAACGGGTCTTCGGCAGCGACGGTGCGAACTGAATGGCTTCCGGCGCCGCGATCGGGCCGATTTCCTTGCGGACGTGCTTGATCAGTTCCTTCTTGAGTTCGTCGCTGTCCTCGACGCCTTCCTTCAGCGTGACATAGGCGTAGAGTCCCTGGCCCTTGACTTCGTGCGGAACCGGGCACACCGCCGCCTCCGCCACCTTCGGATGCCCGACCAGGGCGCTCTCCACCTCCGCTGTCCCGATCCGGTGTCCCGAAACGTTGACGACGTCGTCGATCCGGCCCATCAGCCAGTAGTCCCCGTCCTGATCCACGCGACACCCGTCACCGGTGAAGTACTGGTCGGCGAACATCGTGAAGTACGTGTCGATGAAGCGGTCGTGGTCGCCCCACATGGTCCGCATCATGCCCGGCCATGGCTTGCGAATGCACAGCTTGCCGCCTTCGTTCGGATCGCACTGCGTCGCGTCGTCGCGGAGCACCACGGGATCGACGCCGAAGAAAGGTCGTCCGGCGCTGCCTGGCTTCAGGGTGTGCGCCCCCGGCAGGTGCGTGATCATGAACCCGCCGGTTTCCGTCTGCCACCAGGTGTCGACAATCGGGCACCGCTTGCGCCCGACATGGTTGTAATACCACATCCACGCCTCGGGGTTGATCGGCTCGCCCACCGAACCCAGGATGCGCATCGTGTCCAGCTTGTACTTGTTGACCCACTCATCGCCCAGCCGCATCAGGGCGCGGATCGCCGTCGGAGCGGTATAGAACACCGTGACGCCGAATTTGTCGCAGATCTGCCAGAACCGACCCGCGTCCGGATACGTCGGCACGCCTTCGAACATCAGGCTCGTCGCGCCGTTCGCCAGCGGGCCGTAGGTGATATAGCTGTGACCGGTCACCCACCCGATGTCCGCGGTGCACCAGTAAATGTCATCGTCGTGAATGTTGAAGACGAGCTTGTGCGTCAGCGTCGTGTGCATCAGGTAGCCCGCGGTGGTGTGCACCACGCCCTTGGGCTTGCCCGTCGAGCCGGACGTGTACAGAATGAACAGCGGGTCTTCCGCGTTCATCTTCTCCGCCTCGCATTCCTCGCTCGCCCCCGACATCGCCTCGTGGTACCAGAAGTCCCGACCGTCCTGCATCTCGCAGGCGTCGTCGGTGACCTTGACCACCAGGCAGCTCTCGATCGTCGGGCAGTTCTTCAGAGCTTCATCGGAGATGCTCTTCAGCGGAATGGCCTTGCCCGCACGCCGCGAAACGTTGCACGTGATCAGCATCTTGCAGTCGCTGTCGTTCACCCGGCCGCTGATCGCGTCCGAGCTGAACCCGCCGAAGATGATCGAGTGGATGGCGCCGATCCGCGTGCACGCCAGCATCGCCACCACCAGCTCGGGAACCATACCCATGTAGATCGCGACCCGGTCGCCGCGACCGACGCCCTTGCTCTTCAGCACGTTGGCGCACTTGCACACTTCTTTGTACAGCTCTTCATAGGTGAACTTGACCACGTCGGCGTCGGCATCGCCCTGCCAGATGATGGCGGTCTTCTTCGCGATCGGCGTCCCCAGGTGGCGGTCCAGACAGTTGTACGAGATGTTCAGCTGCCCGTCCGCAAACCACGTGTGCTCGATCTTCCGCGCCTTCGTGTCCCAGGTGTACTCCAGACTCTTCGTCGGCTCCTTGAACCACGACAGCGATTTCGCCTGCTCCAGCCAGAAACCGTCGGGGTCCTTGATCGACTTCTCCCACATCTCCTTGTACTGGGCATCCGACGAGATATGGGCGTTCTTCTGGATCGACTCGGGCGGCGGAAACGTCCGGCTCTCGGTCATCAGAGAGTTGATGGCTTTCTCCTGCGTCATTGCATTCTCCTTTTACGTGATGAATAATTCGTGTTGAAGGCTCCTCATTCCGCTCCTCGCCCTTGATGTCAACCTCGTCCAACATCGAGCGTGCCTGGGTGGCCGGTGTGAGCGTAATGTAAAAGCGACTTTATAATGCCGCAAAAGGGAGATGTCAAACCAAAATTCAGAACTTGTATTTCAGCGAGGTCTGAATGCGTACGTCGTCGGCATCGCCCGAACCCCGGTAGTCGGTCCGCCAGTGCGACAGCTCTACGCCCACGTCGACGTTCTGGTTCAAGGCGTAGATGGCGTTGCCGAAAACCGATCGGTTCAGTGTGCGATCCCCCACATTGACGTCGTCCGTCTCCACGTCGTCGATGCCGATCCCGGCGTTGAACGTCCACTGGTCCCAGGGGGTCAGCGTCAGGGCGCACCAGCCGCCTTTGCTGCTGATCTCCCGGTCGTGGCCGACCACCGTCGATCCCGACTTGACGGCCCGGACGCCCTGGCCGATGCCGCCGAAGTAGGAGTCCAGGTTCTCGCCCCGGAACAGCTCCGCCTTGAACGCCATCCAACCGGTGATCGGCTGGAGGAAGTCCAGGTTGAGCGACCACGAGTCGAAATCGCGGTTGCTGCCGGTGCTGTCGATGTCGTATTCCTCCTGGCCCCGGTGCCCCGAGAGACCCACCGTGGTGGCGCCGGCCGGCAGCCACGGGAATGTCGCCGAAACGCGCCCCTGCACTGTCGGAAATCCCGCGTCCTCACCGGACTCCGAATTGATTCCGGCAACGCCGACGTTTCGCCCGATGGTCCGGCTGATCGCCCCCTCCAGTTTCACCGAGGTATCGCCGCTCAGCGGCAGGCGCTTCGTCAGACGGATCTGGGGCCGACGGTAGCCGATGTTGCCCGCGTCCCACAGCACCGTGTAGTTCAGGGTCGACGGATTCAGCGGGCTGATCACGTCCCACGTCTGACCCGCCAGCAGGCCCAGACCGTCCTCGGGCCATTCCACTTGGAGGTACGCGTGACGCATCTGGATCTTCGCCTTGTTTTCCGCCGCGTCACTGCCGAAGAAGTCGAACTCGACTCGCCCGCTCGTCTCCATCCCTCCCCCCTTGGGACCGCTGATCGCCACGCCGAGGCGCGTCTCGTTGGCCGTCAGGTTGAACTCATCGTCGTTGCTGTTGCTCCCTTCGTTGTTGACCCACACCACGTAGTTGCCCGTGGTCGTGCGCGAGTTGTCGTACGCCGCATCGCCCTTGATATACCCGTAGAACTGAACGTCCAGATTCGACCAGAGAGGTTTCCGCGTCGACGCCTGCCCTTCATCCGTCGCCGCCAGTTCCTGAACCTGCTTCTCCAGGTTCTCCACGCGGTCGCGGAGTTCAGCGTTCTCGTCCGCCAGCGCCGAGCCCCCCTGCGCCCACGCGCCGGAACTCAACAGGAGGGTGATGAAGGTTGCGATGATTGCCGTCTTCCTTGCCATAACGAACTCCCTGATTGTGTGAAAAGGACCTGTCGCGCCGAGCGCGCTATAACGCTGAGACGAATTCCTTACGACCCCATGCCGGGTCGGCGGTTCTTGCTTGTGCCTTCGGGAGTCGCCCGGGGCCCGCGACCCGCCGAAAGTTTGTGTGACATTATAGGCCACCCGATACGACCGTCAAGAACACAACCGCGACGAATTGTTGAGAGGAGAGTGAGGAAAGGCGGGAAGAAGAGAAGCACGCGAGCGCCGGAACCTGCGATGCCCGCGCCTGGAATGACTCCGTTTCAGGTCGCGTTTGGCTGTAAATACGCGATTCCCTACCGCTGCGGCACACATTATCGGTCGTCCGGCCTGCCGTGCGACAGCGCCGGAGCCGGATCATTCCTGCGCCGCGACAGCCCTCGCGCTGCACGTACAGGGGACCTCAGCTTCCGCGTCGGGCAGCTCGCTCAGCGTCCAGTACAGATCGATCGTTCGGATGGCCTCGACGAACTTGCGGTAGTCCACCGGCTTGATGATGTATCCCGCCACCCCTAGCTTGAAGCTCTCCACGATGTCACGCTCCTCGTTCGAGGTCGTCAGGACCACCACCGGGATCTTCTTGAGAGCCAGATCCCCCTTGGCGATCTTGAGAAACTCCACCCCGTTCATCTTCGGCATGTTCAAATCCAGAAGAATCACGCACGGAGGCTCACGGTCTTCCTGCCGCAGATACTCCAGCGCCTCTTCGCCGTTGAGGCTGTGCGCCAGGGAGTTGCTCACCTTCAATTCCTTGAACGCTCTCTTGACGGTCATCGCGTCGATGGTGTCGTCTTCCACGAGCAAAATAGGTCTGGCGTTACGCATGGTCCGCTCCCTCCTGATCTCTGTCTATCGTCGATTGGCTCATTGGTTTCTCTGTCCGTCTGGTACCACTGCTCGATTCATCGGCATCTCGCCTCGCTCGTTTCAGCAACTCCCCACGCACCGATGGCGGGGGCACAAGCGGTCCTCTGCCGATTGGCAGGCCTCCGCCGACGGTGAAGACCGCACCCTTCGTGTAAATTCCGGAAAGAAATGGATTTGCGTCAGCGCAGAGCGCGCGCTGCCGCCATCCGCATCGAGGCGTGCCGCCGACGCGCTGGCAGGCCCTTCACACCGATTGCCCGTCGCCCGACGACGTTTTCGGACGTTGTGCCGACGATTGAGCCGGGATAGGCAGGGGGGCAGGGGGCTCACGCCGAACGAAGCGCCTCGTGGTAGTGCCGCAGAAGGTACGCCTTGTCGGGACCGCCCAGATGCTCCCAGGGCAGTCTCTCGCCGGGCTCGAATGTCCGTTGCGCCGCGGATTCCAGATCCATCCCCGCCTCGGCAAACGCCGCTCTCCACCGTTCCACGTCGAAACACTCGTCCCACAGATCGAACCGGGCGCCGTTTCGCCAGGCGGTCTCGATGGCCTGCCCGCACCGTCGGTCGCCCCGCCCGATCGCCGATTCGAGCAGACTCCGTTCGATGTCGTGAAACTTGAACCGCAGGTAGTTGGCGCGACGTCGTAACTTCTCGTCGATGATCAGCGCACGCGCTTCCTCGAAGTACGCGCGCCGCCGCTGCGCGAACCAACCCAGTGGCGTGTGAGGCTTCGGCACGAACCAACTGACGGTTACGTTCAAATGGGCGGTCCGACGGTCCACCGTCTTCCGCAGTCGCGCCAGTCGATCCGACAGATCCACGATGGCCTTCACGTCGTCGAGGTTCTCCCCCGGAAGGCCGACCATGAAGTACAGCTTCAGCTTTTGCCACCCCGACTGATACGCCGCCTCGACCGCCGCGAACAGGTCGTCATCCTTCAAAGGCTTGTTGACAATCTGCCGCAGCTGCTCGCTGGCCGCTTCCACCGCAATGGTCAACCCGCTCTTTCGCACGCTCGTAAAGTACTTCGGCAGCAGGTGAAGCTGCTGGTCGACGCGCAGGCTGGGCACCGATAGACCCACGCGCCTGTCTTCGAAGTAGCCCTTCAACCGAGCGACAAGCTCTTCCAGGTGAGGGTAGTCCGCGCTCGACAGACTCAGCAGGCTCACCGTGTCGAATCCCGTCGCCTCTTGCGATGCCTTCGCCAGTTCGAAAATCCTCTCTACGCTGCGCGCGCGGATGGGACGCCGGCAGAAGCTCGCCTGGCAGAATCGGCATCGCCCCGGACAGCCGCGCATGATCTCGATGCTCACACGCTCGTGTACCGCCTCCGCAAATGGCACGATGGGCTGCGTCGAAACCGGCGCGTTTTCGAAGTCCATCGCCACCGCGTTGTTGAACCGGGTTGGCAGCGCCTCCTCGCGTGCCTTGAATTGCGTGATGCGAGAATCCGCGTAGTCGAACTCGTAGAACTGCGGGACATACGCCCAGTCGAACCGCCGGGCCGCTTCGCGCAGGATCTCCTCTTTCGTCTGTCCCGCCTTCCGCGCCGATATCACAAGATTCGCCAGCTCGACGATCGCCTCCTCGCCCTCGCCCAATACGAACAAGTCGACGAAGTCCGCCATCGGCTCGCAGCAGTTCGCCATCCCGCCGCCCGCGACAATCAAAGGGTCATCCCCAGTCCGCTGCTCGCGCCGAACCGCCAGCCCCGCCAGGTCCAGCATGTTCAACACGTTCGTATAGCACAGCTCGTTGCTCAGACTGAAACCGATCACGTCGAAACTCGCCAGCGACGTCTTCGATTCCAGACTGAACATCGGGATTTTCTGCTCGCGCAGCACCGCCTCGGCATCGCTCCACGGACTGAAGACCCGCTCGGCCGCCACGTTCTCCATGCTGTTGAGAATATGGTACATCAAAGCCAGTCCCGTGTTGGACATGGCCACCTCGTACACGTCGGGAAAGCACAAGGCCACCGCCAGCTCGCACCGATCGAGGTCCTTGCGGATCTGGTTGATCTCACCGCCGATATACCGTCCCGGCCGGCGCACGAACGGCAAGAACTCCCGTTCGACCCGGTCCGTCAATCTCTCTATCTTTCTGTTGGTCATGCGGCTATTATACTGGGCTTGACGTATTCACGATAGATGGCGCGCACGCCTTGCCGCCGAGATTCACGAGGATAGCATGAAAAAGACCGGGCGTTGGATCGCCGTCGGCGTCGTAGCTCTGCTGCTGATACCCCTCCTTTTCGTCGGACGAAGAGCGCCGCAGACCGTCCAGGTCGACAGCGGATACAAGGTCATCATGGGGACGTTCTCCCGCGTGGTGTCGATCGCCCCGAATGAAGAGATCGCTCGAAGGGCCATCGCCGCCGCCTTCGATGCCCAGCAACGCGTCGACGAGCGGATGAGCTACCACCGCCCCGAATCCGAATTGAACAGGATCAACGCCCAGGCCTACGAGCACCCCGTCCAGGTGGACGAGGCCACGTTCGAAGTCCTGGCCCAGGCCAGGCACTTCAGCGAACTTTCCGATGGAGCGTTCGACGTGACCATCGGCGCCCTGGGCCGGCTCTGGCGCCAGGCCGCCGACACCGATACGCCGCCCACCGACGCCCAGATTGCCGAGGCCCGAAGCAAAGTCGGTTACGAAAAGCTCCTGCTTGACCCGAACGCGCACACCGTGCGCTTTGCCGTCGAGGGCATGCAGGTCGATCTGGGCGGAATCGCCAAGGGCTTCGCGATCGACCGATCCGTCGACGCCATGAAGGCCACCGGAGCGGTAGGGGGGATGATCGACATCGGGGGCGACATTCGCTGTTTCGGCAGCCCCCCCCAGGGCCAGCAGACCTGGCGGGTGGGCTTGCAGGACCCGAGCGTCGGACCCGATGACCTCGCTCCAGGCAAGCCCTTGCTCGTCTTGAATGTCCTGGACCGGGCGGTGACCACCAGTGGCGATTACCGCCGTTTCACCACCGTCCAGGGCCAGAGGCAGAGCCACATCATGGACACCCGCTCGGGCCGCGGCGCCGACGCCCTCGCCAGCGTCACCATCCTCGCCCCCGACGCCACCACCGCCGACGCCCTCGCCACCGCCGTCAGCGTCCTCGGTCCCGAAAAGGGCATGGCCCTCATCGAACGCGTCCCCGACACCGAAGCCATCCTCCTCACCCAGGACAACCTTACCGACCCCCTCCTCTCCACCGGCGCCTCCGCCTACTTCCAGTGAATGACAGGCCCCAATCCGCCTTTGCAGGCATTCTCGTCCCCGCCATAATGGAATCACTATGGAAAAGGCACGAATCGACATCCCGACCGAGAAGATCGCCGAATTCTGCCGCGCCAATCGCATCCGCCGACTGGCCCTCTTCGGCTCCGTCCTCCGCGACGACTTCGGACCCGACAGCGACGTTGACGTCCTCGTCGAATTCGAACCGGGAACCCACGTCGGTCTGCGCTTCTTCCGTCTCGAAATCGAACTGTCCGAAATCCTCGGTCGTAAAGTCGACCTGAACACGCCGGGCTTCATCAGCGACTACTTCCGCGACGAAGTCCTCGCCGAGGCGGAGGTCCACTATGACGCGGCATGACGATGTGACGCGATTACGTCATATGTTGGACCACGCCCGGGAAGCGGTGGAGATGGCTGCTGGCAGACAGCGCGCAGACCTGAAGCAGGACCGGATGCTTGAACTGGCTCTGGTGCGCCTGGTTGAAGTCGTCGGCGAAGCAGCCACCCGGGTCAGCCCGGAAGGGCAACGACGATACCCTGCTATTCCTTGGCCCGAGGTGCGAGGGCTCCGAAAAAGACTGGTTCACGGCTACGACATCGTGGATCTCAGCATTCTGTGGGACATCATCACCGACGACCTGCCGCCCCTCATCGCAGACCTGGAGCAGATACTGGGTGACCGCTGAGACTCGCCTGTAAATTGCAGAACCCGCCCTGCGGACTTGCCGCCTCAGTCCTGCCTACGCCTTGCTTGCCGCTGCCTGCTTGGCCTTCGATTCGCGCGGCGGTGGGGCGGTCTTGCCTCGGTAGACGATCACGCCGGTCGGGCACTTGTTCAGCGCCGCCTCGTTCTCGCCGCAGGGAGCGTACTTGCTGTAGTCCATTCGCGCGAGATTGTCCGTCACGCTGAACGCGTCGCTCTGTTTGACGCACAAGCCGCAGGCGATGCACCCCACCTGGCACATCCCACGCGTGCTCTTGCCGTTCTCCTTGCTGTTGCACGCGACCGTCATCATGTTCTCGTGCCCGAACGGCACCATCTCGATCAGGTGCCGAGGGCACGCCTTCGAACAGGCGGTGCAGCCGGTGCACTTCTCGTAGTCCACCGTCGCCAGCCCGTCGATGACGTGCAGCGCGTCGAACTTGCAGGCGCGAACGCAGTCCCCGAACCCCAGGCACCCGAACTTGCACGCCTGGGCGTTGGCCAGAGCGTTCGCCGCGGTGCAGCTCGGAATGCCCTCGTACTCCGCGTAGTACGTCCGATTCTCCGTGTGCGCGCGGCAATGCACGATCGGCCGCTGCGCCGGTCCCGAATCGCTCACCTGCAGATTCAGAATCGCCGCGATCTGGTTCGCCACGTCCGCGCCGCCAGGCGAGCACCGCCCGATCAGCTCGGGGTTCTCCAGCACGCCCTTGGCGTATCCGCCGCACCCCGCAAACCCGCACGCCCCGCAGTCGATGTTCGGCAGCGCCGCATGAATCTGCACGATCCGCGGGTCCACCTCCACCTTCAGCTTCTCGTGGGCGATCAACAGCACCACCGCAAAGATGAAACCCAGGCCCAGCATGATCAGGCCCGCCATCCACGCGTCGCTCAACAAATCGATAAGATTGGCTAAGATCATCATATGATTCCTGCAAAGCCCATGAACGCCAGCGAAAGAATGCCGGCGGTAATCAACGTAATCGGCGCCCCCTCGAGGCACTCGGGGACATCCACCATCCTGAGGTTCTCACGGATGCCCGCCATGATGCAGATCGCCATGGTAAAGCCGATCCCGCCGCCGACGCTGAGCACCACCGCTTCGAGCAGGTTGTCGGTGCCCCACAAATTCAAGAACAGACACAACCCCAGAATCGCGCAGTTCGTCGTAATCAGCGGCAGGAAGATCCCAAAACTGTCGTACAATGGCGGGAAGAACTTCCTCAGGTACATCTCCACCAGTTGCACCGCGCTGGCGATGACCAGGATGAAGCACACGTACCGTGCCACCTCCAGGCCCAGCGGCATCAGCACCATGTGGTCGATCAGCCAGGTCAGCGTGCCGCTCAGCGTCATCACGAACGTCACCGCCAGGCCCATCCCGAACGCCATATCGATCCGACCCGACACGCCCAGGTACGGACAGATGCCCAGGAACTTCGTCAGCACCAGGTTGTTGATCAATACGATCGAAAGGAAACCTGTGATCAGGATATACACCGTATCCATCTTGCGACCTCTCAGCTACGCTTCTTGGTGATCAGTGCGACCAGTCCGAGCAGGAACCCCAGCGTCAGAAACGCCCCGACGGGCATGCTGAGCGCCGCCCAGGGCACGAACCCGCTCGGCATCACCTGGATCTCGAAGATCTTGCCGGTCCCGAGCAGTTCCCGGATGCCCGCCAGCACGCACAGCGCGATGGTAAAGCCCACCCCCATGCTCAACGCATCGACAATGCTCATCAGAACGGGGTTCTTGCTGGCACACGCCTCCGCCCGTGCGATGATGATGCAGTTGACGATGATCAGCGGCACATAAGGCCCGAGCGCCGCGCTCATCGCCGGCTGGAACGCCTTGAGAAACAAGTCCGCAATCGTCACGAACGTGGCGATCGTCAACGTGAACATCAGGATCCGCAGGTGCGGCCGCAGCAGGTTCCGCATCAACGAAACCATCACGTTGCTGCACACCAGCACGAAGATCACGCACATGCCCATCGTAAACGCCGGCTTCACCGCCGCCGTCACCGCCAGCGTCGGGCACATCCCCAACAGCAGCCGCAGCACCGGGTTCTCCCGCCACAGCCCCGCCAGCATCGTCTTCTGGTACGCACCGCTCTGTGCACTCACATCAGTGGTCATTGCTGATCAGCCCTTCCTGCTGCAACTGTCTCTTGATCCGTGGCAGATAGTGGTCCAGCGCCTCCACCACCGCCGTGCTGCTGACGGTGGCCCCGCTGATCGCCACGATCTGCGCATCGATCGTCGCCGGATCGCCCGCCTTCACCAGCGTCAGTTCGTCGGTCGGCGCCCCTTGAAACTGATCGCGGAAGTAGCTGCCTTTGATCTGATCGCCGAACCCTGGTGTCTCGTTGCTCGCCAGCACGTCGAACCCCGCCAGCGCATCGAATCCGCCATCCACCGCCACCACCAGCTCGATCTTGTCCGCAAACCCGAACCCGACCACCTGGAACACCCACCCGACGATCTCGTTGCCCATCACCGCGCGATAGACCGCGATCTCCTGCGTTCTGCCGTCGAGACCTTCGACCTCGATACTTCGATCGACCTTGGCGAACGTCGTCGCCGTCGTCAGCAGTCCGCTGGCCAGCTCGTCGAGCTTGGCGCTCTTGTTCCGCTCGATCCGCGGAGACAGCGCCGCGTTCGTGATCGCGATCAGCAGTCCGAAGAAGAACGACGCCACAATCAACAGCCAGCTTTGTTCGAAAAAGTGCTTGATGCTACGCATGAGGCTTGCCTCCCGCCGGAATGGGCGTGAACAGCCGGTCAATCAAAGGGGTCACGGAATTCATCAGCAGCACCGCGAACATCATCCCTTCCGGATACTCGCCCAGGATGCGGATCACCATCGTAATGGCGCCGACACCGATGCCGAACAGCCACATGCCGCGATGCGTCAGCGGCGCCGTCACCGGATCGGTCGCGATGAAGAGCGCCCCGAACAGCAGCGCTCCGCTGGTCAGATGGAAGAAGGGCTGAACGTACGCGTCCGCGTTGATCAGATACGCGATGCCGCCGAAAGCGAACGCCGAGCCGAGCACCGCGACCGGGATGTGCCAGCCGATCGTCTTTCGCCACAGCAGATAAACCCCTCCGAGCAGGATCGCGATGGCGCTGGTCTCCCCCAGACTCCCCGGGACCTCGCCCGTTACTGTCGAAAGCAGTTGCCGCCCGCTGTAGGTCTGGGCCTCGCTTTCCTGCTTGATCGCTGCCTTGCTCCAGGCCAGGGGAGTCGCCTGCGTCCTCGTGTCCACGGTGTCCGCCGCCGACAGCGTCGGCATTTCGCTGTTGATCGGCGCCGGCACGACCCACGTCGTCATCAGCACGCCGAACGACACCGTCAAAAACGCCCGACCCACCATCGCGGGATTGAATACGTTGGCGCCCAGCCCGCCGAAGACCATCTTGCCGACCACGATCGAAACGGCGCTGCCGATCGCCGCCGCCCACAGCGGCAGGTTCGGCGGCAGCGACAGGGCCAGAATGATCCCCGTGACGACCGCGCTCAGGTCGCCCAGCGAACTCGGCTTCTTGCGAATCACATTGCACACCCACTCGGTCGCCGCACACCACGCCACGCAAGTCCCGATCAGCAGCAGCGCGTGAATCCGGAAATAGTACCCCGCTGCCGCCATGGCCGGCACCAGACCGATCGCCACGTCGAGCATGACCCGCCGCGTCGACAGCGGTTTGCTGATGTGAGGGGCGAATGAAACGGTGATGTCTTTGAGCATCTATCGAATCCTTGTTATCACGTGCCGTGGGGTCCCGTCCCCCATCAAACCGGCATCTTCTTTCTCTGCCGCGCCAGGAAGATCTTGCCCGTCTTGATATGGCCGGTCAGCTCGATGTTGGCAGGGCAGACGTAACTACAGCAGCCGCATTCGATGCACGCGCTGATGAAGTACTTCTCCGCGACGTCGAGCAGGTTGCTCTTGACCGCATGAGCGATTCGCGTCGGATTGAGATTCTCAGGACAGACCTCCAGGCAGCGCCCGCAACGGATGCATGGCGTCTGCCGCCGTTCGAATTTCGCCTGCCCGATCTGATGGCGCGTCAACACCGTCACCGCGCCGCTGGTCTTCGTGATCGGCGTGCTCAGATCCGCAATTGCCAGACCCATCATCGGACCGCCCAGGACGACCTTCGCGGACTTCTCCGTCACCCCCCCGCAGAATTCGATCAGCCTCTCGACGGGAGTGCCCAGAGGCACATAGTAATTGCCCGGTCGTGCGATCGCCTCGCCCGTCACCGTCACCACGCGATGCGTTAACGGTCGCTGATACAGCACCGCATCCGCCAGCGCCGCCGCCGTCGCGACGTTGATCACGACCACGCCGATCATCGGCGGAATCCCGCCCGTCGGCACCGTCTGCCCGATCGTCGCGTTGATCAGTTGCCGCTCGCCGCCCTGCGGATATTTCGTTTGCAGCGGCACCACCCGGATTGCGTCCGACCCCATCTTCTGGAGCGCCGCAGTCATCGCCTCGATCGCCTTGGGCTTGTTGTCCTCGATCCCGATGAACACCTTCGACGCGCCGCACGCCCGCTGCGCCAGCCGAATCCCCGCCACCACCTGGTCCGTCCATTCCAGCATCAATCGGTAGTCGCATGTGATATAAGGTTCGCACTCGCACCCGTTGACCAGCAGCGTGTGCTTGGGTGGTTTCGAATCGGGCTGAATCTTCACGCTCGTCGGAAACCCCGCTCCGCCCATGCCGACCAGACCCGCCTCGCGCACCGCCTCGCAGATCTGCGTCGGATCGTGCCGCGCCGGATCGAAATCCGCCGGCAACGCAAATGCCGGCAGCACCGGCGCCGCAGGCGCCTGCGCCTCGATCGTGATCGCCTGGCAACGCCCGAGCACCGGATGGGGCCGCAGCGCCACCTCCTTGACCTTGCCCGCCACCGGAGCGTGCACCGGCGCACAGACGAACGCCTGGCACTCGCCGATGAGCTGTCCCGCTTCGACCGTGTCGCCTTTCTTCACCGCCGCCTGGCAGGGCGCCCCAATGTGCTGGCTGAGCAGAATCGCCAGTTCGCCCACCGCCGGACCTGCTTCGATCGCCCGGTCTTCCGTCAGGTGTTTGCTTTCCGGCGGGTGTACCCCGCGTGGAAACGTGGATTTGCCTTGTGCATCGATGGCCATAGCAATGGAATCCAAATGTTATCCGTTCTTGCAGAAGTCCACGGTCAAGATCGTCTGTTGCATCGTTTGAAGAGAAAACGGACGATGAGCATCACCCCCGTAGTGAACGCCAGCGCCAGGGCAAATGCCGCCAGCGTTCGATACCGCTGGGCCGCCCATCCAGCCAGCAGGTGCTCGAAACTCGCCAGGGCGACCGCGAACGCGACGATAGGCAGCGCAAAGGCGACGATCACCTTCCACGCCACCGAAGGCCCCCCGGCGTGACCGAGCTGCTGGTAGACTCCTGCGCAGTTGCGGGCCTGACGACAGCCCTCACAGGGCGTTGCATGTCCCATGGTTTCCACTACCAAACGAGAAAAGCAACATTATAATGGAATATATGGACATTTCAACGACAACTTTGCGAATTCCAACCGTTGCGATCCGCAGAACGGTGCTCGTGGTTCTCCTGGTCCTCGCTTCGACCGCCCTCCTGAATGGCTGCGCGGTCAACCCCGTCACCGGCGAGGAAGAGCTGATGTTCTTCGGTCCCGAGAAGGACGTGCAACTGGGCCGCAAGTACGCCCCCCAGATCGAGCGAGCCCTCGGCGGGCGATTCCCCGATGAGAATCTCCAGAGCTATGTCAACCGCATCGGCCAGCGAATGGCCCGCGTCTGCCACCGCCCCGACATCGCCTACCACTTCACCGTCGTCCAACAGAAGGGCATCAACGCCTTCGCCGTCCCCGGAGGATACATCTACATCACCAGCGGGTTATTGCAGGAACTCGATTCCGAAGCGCAACTGGCTGCCATTCTGGGACACGAAGTCGGGCACGTCGTCGCACGCGACACCCTGGTGGCGATGAGCCGCCAGATCGGCATGACCGCCCTCGTCGCCGCCGCCGCCATCGGCGACGCGCCGGGCGACGTGACCCGCGCCGCCGGCTTCATCAGCGGCGTCCTCACCCTCCAGTACAGCCGCGACGACGAGAAAGACGCCGATATGGTAGGCCTTTCGTACATGATCCAGGCCGGCTACAACCCCGAAGCCATGGTCGAAACCATGCAGATCCTCGACGAGTTGCAGGCGATGCGCCCGATCGAATTCTTCTCCACCCACCCCAACCCCGAAAGTCGGATTGCCTATCTTCAAGAACGCATCGGAAACCGCTATGCCCTGTTTACCGAGCTGCCGGATGGCGAGGAAGAATACCGCAAGAACGTGCTCGACATACTGGCCCCTCCGCACGCCCGCCAGCCGACCGCCGACCCGAACGCCGTCGACCAATAGCAGGAGCCGGCCCTCTGCCCGGACCGGCTCTTCAACCCTTTCTCTCTAGCAGCGGGAGACGCGACCCCCCGACCCAAGCCGCTAGTTCTGATTGGCCCGGTTGGCCTTCCTCTTCGCCTCGGTCGCACTGAACTTGCACTTCGGGCACCGATCATCGAAGTCGTTCGGCACGATCCCTTCCGGGAAGACCTCCCCGCATTTCTCACACTTGACCGCCTTGACCACCGCGTCCTTGCCGCACTGCTGGCATGTCAGACGCGGCGTCGCCATCGGATTGGCCAGTTCGGTGCTCTTCTGTTTCAGTTGCGCGTAGAACTCCTTCTCCCCCATCTCATACCCGGCGTCGCACGCCGCACACGTCACCCACACCTTCGTCTCATTGGATAGGTCCTCGATGCCGCCCGGCCCGCCCCCGCGCGTGGCAAAAACCACCACACCGGCAACCACCAGACATCCCACGATCACACCGCCGTAAATCAGGTTCTTCATAGCGCAAACCTCCCGATTGGAAACGAACGCTTGTCTCTATGGCTTGCGGGGCCGCTCGGTCGAGCCCGACGAGCGCCGCCACACAAACAGAAGCATACTCTCACGCCGAGCCCATGTCAATTGCCTCTTGCACTCGCTCACGCGTTTCGAGTCAACTGCAGAATCCGCGCCGGCTCTTCCGGAAACCCCGTCCGCGCCGACAGATACGCCGCCTCGAAGACCGCCATGTTCTGGAGGTTCTCCCCCACGCTGCTGACGAGTTCATGCGCCCCCGGATCGCGCAGGCTCTCGGCAAAACTGCACAGCATCCGCTCCACCGTCTCCTGCTCGGTCTCCTCGTACTGCCACACCTGGTCGTCCTCCCCCGAATCCGCGCTGAAGATGACCCGATCGTCCGTGACCGTCAGCCGAGACTCCTTGCCATAGATCTGCAATCCCCTCCGCGTCGGGCCCTGGTCCTTCCGACGGGTGGCCACCAGACTCGCCACCAACGCCTCCGCGAACTTCAGCGACACCACCGCCGTATCCTCCGTCAGATACAGACGCTGCTGCTTGTCCGGCGCCTGGTTCGTCGTCAACGCGTACACCTGCTGCGGAATCGAGAAGTTCCACAGGATCTGATCGACGATCGCATGGCAGTCGTGCAGCAGAACGCCGCCGCCCGCCAGCTTCGGATCGCTCTGCCACGCAGGTCGGTCCACCCCGCCGACTTCCGCATAGGCGGTCACGAGGAACGCGTTCCGTAGAGATCCCTGTCCGATCAGCTCTCGTGCGGTCCGGTAACTCGACCGGAACCGCGCCGGATTGCCGATCGCGAACCGCACCTTCTCATATTCCGCGATCTGCACGTACTCCAGCGCTTCCTCGTATTCCCGCGCCGGCGGCGCCAGCTTGAGCACGTTGAACTTCTTGCGCAGCGCCGTCTTGATCTGCTCGTCGCACGTGTGGATGTCGGCGCCCACCAGCAGGCAGTCGAGCTGATTCTGCACGATCATCTGCCGATAATCGGTGTAGGGTTCGCAGCCCAGCTCCGCCGCCACCTTCTCGACCCGCTGCTGGTCCTGATCGGCGATCGCCTGGATGGCGAACTCCCCGCTCCGCCGGGCCGCCTCCAGCAGAAGCTGCCCCTCCGTGCCCAGCCCGAGGATCCCCGTGGTCAACATCTTCTCTGTCATAGCCTGCGCCCGGTGCAATCGACGTCCGTGCTCACGAAACACTGGCTCCCACAGGACCGCTGACGCTCCAACCGGCCTGACTCCATCGCCACATGCCTGTCTTTACCGTGCCGGCGCCCGCTCCGGATCAGCCCCGATGACCATTCCGTGGCGGGATAATGAAGTGCTCCGGCACCGGGAACTGCGAACACAACAGCAGCACCTCTTTGCCCACCTGCTCGATCACCGACTCGTTGTCGATGCTCTCCGCCACGCGATGGATGAACGTCGCGATCTGCTCCGCCTCCGCCTCCTTCATGCCCCGCGTGCTGATCGACGGCGTCCCGATCCGCAGCCCGCTCGGATTGAACGGCGGAGCCGGGTCGCCCGGAACCGTGTTGTAGTTGGTCACGATCCGCGCCCGGTCCAGCGCCTTCGCCAGCTTCTTGCCCGGGATCTCCTTGTTCCGCAGATCGATCAGAATCAGGTGGTTATCGGTCCCCCCGGTCACCAGTTTGAAGCCGTATTCGAGAAGTCTGTTCGCCAGGGCCTTGGCGTTCTTGGTGACCTGGGTGGCATACGCCACGAATTCCGGCGTATTCGCCTCCGCCATCGCCACCGCAATCGCCGTCAGCGTGTGCATGTGCGGCCCCCCCTGGAGACCGGGGAACACCGCTTTGTCCACCTTCGTCGCGTGCTCCGCCTTGCACAGCAGCAGACCCCCGCGCGGACCGCGCAGCGTCTTATGGGTCGTCGTCGAAACCACGTCCGCATACGGGACCGGACTCTTGTGCAGGCCCGCCACCACCAGACCCGCGATATGGGCGATGTCGCTGACCAGATACGCGCCCACTTCCTTGGCGATCTCGCCGAAAACGTCGAAATCGATGATCCGCGGATACGCCGTCGCGCCCGAGATGATGATCTTCGGACGGTGCTTCTTCGCCAGTTCGCGAATCGCGTCGTAATCGAGAAGGCCCGTCTCCGTATTCACTTCGTACGGGACCGAGTTGTAGAACTTGCTGGTCAGCGAGACCTTCCAGCCGTGCGTAAGGTGCCCCCCGTGCGACAGCGACATACCCATGATCGTATCGCCCGGCTCGATCAACGCCGCATAAGCCGCCAGATTGGCCACCGAGCCCGAGTAAGGCTGAACGTTCGCGTGATCCGCCTGGAACAGCTTCTTCGCCCGGTCCTGCGCCAGCTTCTCGATCAGGTCCGTGACCTGCTGCCCCTCGTAGTACCGCTTGCCCGGATACCCCTCCGCGTACTTGTTCGTCAGACAGCTCGAGCTGGCCATCATCACCGCGCGAGACACGTAATTTTCCGACGGGATCAGTCGGATCGAACCGCTCTGTCTGGCTTCTTCCTGTCGAATCAGCTCGTAGATCTGAGGATCGTACTGTTCAAGAGCTGTCTGCATACCCGTTTCTCCCTAAATGGTACTTCCGTCATGGCTCTCGACCCGGGAAGGTCAGATAACCGCAAAGCCCATCCTTATAGCACGACCCGCCTTTTTCGACAAGCATTTATTCATTGACAAAATCCTGCCGATTACTATCGTTGATTAACTGCGTATCATTTGAGGTGATTGTCCACTTGCCGCTATGCCCGAACCGGATGCTCAAGCACAAGCGCAGGCCGAGGTCCACTTCGAACGAGCCCGCCAGGCCTCTGAGGCGGGCGACTTCGACCGTGCCATCGATGCATATTTAGAGGGTCTGCGACGCAGTCCCGACGCCGTCGAGGGCGGCCACATCGAGCTTCGCGTCCTGGCCTTGCGACGCGAGCAGCAGGGGGGCGCCAAGCCCTCCCCCGAAGAAGTCCAGGAAAGACTCCGAGAAGGCGAAACCCCCCTCGACAAGATGCTCAACGCCGAGTACCTGCTTGCCAAAGACCCGCAGCATCTCGCCTACGGAGAAGCCATCCTCCGTGCCGCCGTCGCCGGCCGCTACCGCGAAACCGCCAAGTGGATGGCCGATCTCATGTTCCTCGCCAACAACAATGCCAAAAAGCCCTCGGCCTCGGTCTACATCCTGCTCAAGGACTCGTATGAGGCGGTAGGGCACCTCGACCGGGCCGTCGCCGCCTGCCAGCGCGCCGCTCGACTCAAACCCGACGACCAGATCTTGATCGAGGACCTCAAACGCCTGGCCGCCAAACTCGGGGTCTCCCCGCGCAATGGGTCCGGCGCCCCGGTCGCCGCTCCGCGCCGGACCAAGGCCCGACCGCAGCGCACCCGCGTCCAGACCGCACCCACGCCCCAGGCCGAAGAGGCCGCCGCGACGGAATCAAGCCCCTCGACGCCGGTCAAGTCGCCTCAGCAGGGCGACCTCGCCTACGCCCGCACCTTCTTCCAGAAGGCACGCGACGCCGCCGAGAGCAAGAACTACGACTACGCCATCGAAATGTACCTGAACGGCCTCCAGCGCGCCCCCGATGCCCTCGAGGAGGGACACCTGCCCCTCTGCGAACTGGGCCTCCAGCGACGCGGACGCGGCGGCAAGAAGCCTTCCATGGTCGAGCGCGTCAAGCGCCTGAGGGGCAGGACCCCCCTCGAACAGATGCTCAACGCCGAGTACCTCTTCGCCAAGGACCCCGACCACACCCCCTATGCCGAAGCCATGCTCAAGGCCGCCGTCGAAGGCGGATACCACCGCACCGCCCACTGGATCGCCAACCTGATCTTCCAGACCAACAACGCCATCGAGAAGCCCTCGCTGGCGACGTATCTCCTGCTCAAGGATTGCTACAAGGCCATGGGCCAGTACGACAAGGCGGTCGCTGCCTGCCAGCGTGCCGTCCGGATGAGGCCCGACGAAAAGGAACTCGCCGACGAGTTCAAGAACCTCTCCGCCGAACTGACCATGTCGAAGGGCAAATATGGGCTCGAAGGCGACTTCCGCCAGTCGATCCGCGATCGCGAGACGCAGGCCCGCCTCTATTCTCAGGATCGCATGGTCAAGACCGAGGACTACCGCGTCAGCGCCGTCGAGGCTGCCCGCAAGGCGTATGCCGACGAGCCCGACCTGGCCAAGAACATCTTCGATCTCGCCGACGCCCTGGCTGACCTCGAAAAAGACGAAGCGGAGGACGAGGCGATCCAGTTGCTCACGACCGCCGCCGAGAAGCATCACGACTTCCGCTTCCAGGACCGTGCCGGCCTGCTCCGCATCCGCCAGACCCGCCGACGACTCCGCACCGCCAGGAAGAAGCTCAAGGCCCACCCCGACGATATCGCTGCCCAGGCCCGCGTCAGGGAACTCAACGAGACCCTCCAGCGCATCGAACTCGAGCACTACCGCCTCTGCGTCGAAAATTACCCCACCGATCTGTCCGCCAAGTACGAATACGCCCTCCGCCTGATGCGCAGCGACCGCTACAACGAGGCCATTCCCCTCTTCCAGGACGCCCAGAAGGACCCCCGCAGGCGGATTTCCGCGATGGACAAGATTGGCTATTGCTTTTTTCTGAAAGGCTGGTATGCTGACGCGATTGACGTTTTCTCGAGGGCCATCGACGCCTACGAGATAAAAGATGATGCAATCGCCAAGGAATTGCGGTATAATCTGGCCCGAGCCCACGAGGCGCAGGAAGACAAGGAGCGGGCCCTGGAGTTGTACCGCCGGATCGCCCAGCTCGATTTTGGCTACAAGGACGTCAGCGAACGAGTGGATCGACTGCGATCGGAACTGAAATCGACCGGGTCCGACCGCCCCGGCGGCGGATCCACTGAACCAACCTCTCAGTAGTCTGTAATAGAGTCTTTAGGACGACCAGGAGAACAACGTGGCACATTCGTTATCAGCGAAGAAGAGAGTCAGGCAGAACGCCAAAAGACGCATCATTAACCGGGCCCGCAAGAGCCAGGTCAAGACGCAGGTCAAGCGCCTCGAAACCGCTTTGAGTGCCGGCAACGTCGATGCCGCCGCCGCCGAATTCCAGGCCACGGTCAAGAAGCTCGACAAGGTCGCCGCCACCAGCACCATGCACAAGAAGACGGCCGCCCGCAAGAAGTCCCGCCTGGCCAAGAAGCTCAATGCGCTGAAAGCCAAACAGGCCGGTTGAGACGCGACATCGAACCCCCGCAGCACGTCCCACCCGGACGCGCGGGACGGATGACGCTATAGCGAAAAATGCCAGCACCCAGTCGCTCATGGAGTCGATTGGGTGCTGCTTTTGTTGGAGCTGCTTATGCCGAACGTGTATCGAAACCGTATCGTCAAGCTCCTCCAGCACCCCGACTACACCCCTGTGAAAGTGGGGCAACTGGCCCGCGCCCTCGGCGTCGAGTCCGACGCCTACCCTGAATTCAAGCTCGCCTTCGACGAGCTGCGCCGCGCCGGGCACGTCGTCATCGGCAGCGGCAACCTCGTGACCCTGCCCTCCATGGCCGGACAGATCGTCGGCACCTTCCGCAAGAACGTCAAAGGATTCGGGTTCGTCGTCCCCCTCGAAGCCAACGCCCATGGCGATCTCTTCATCCCCCCCGACAGCACCGCCGACGCCATGACCGGAGACACCGTCCTCGCCAAGGCCACCCGCAAGGGCAAGCGAGGAGGCGAAACCCGCTATACAGGCGAAATCATCGAGGTCCTCGAACGAGCCAACAACCAGTTCGTCGGAACCCTCACGCGCCACCCCGAAGCTTGGATCGTCCAGCCCGACGGCAGCGGCTTCGTCGAGCCCATCGTCGTCGAAGACGTCGCCGCCAAGGAGGCCCGCGAAAAGGACAAGGTCGTCGTCGAGATCCTCTCCTATCCCACCGAGCGCTACCTCGCGCGAGGCGTGATCATCGAGGTCCTCGGCAGGGCAGGGCGGTACGACACCGAAATCCAGGCGGTCATCCGCCAGTTCCATCTGCCCGGCGCCTTCGACGAGGAGTGCGTGGACCAGGCCCGCCAGGCCGCCGGTGACTTTGGAGGCCGGCCGGGCCCCGAGCGCGAGGACATCACCGACAGGATGATCCTCACCATCGACCCGCCCGACGCCAAGGACTTCGACGACGCCATCAGCCTCGAGACCGACGCCGATGGCAATTCGGTGCTGGGCGTACATATCGCCGACGTCAGCCATTTCATCCCCGCCGGTTCCCTCCTCGACGAGGAGGCCCGTCTCAGGGGCAACAGCATCTACCTGCCCGGCAAGACGATCCCCATGCTCCCCGAGATCCTCAGCAACGGCATTTGCAGCCTCCAGCCCGACCAGCCGCGCTTCGCCAAAAGCGTCTACATCACCTACGACGACAGCGCCCGGATCGTATCCCGCCGCTTCGCCAACAGCATCATCCGCTCCAAGGCCCGCCTGACCTATGAACTGGCCGACCGCATCCTCAAGGGCCACACCAAGGGCGCCAAACGCGAGGTCATCCAACTGCTCAGCGGGATGGAGGCCCTCGCCCGCCGCATCGAAAAGCGCCGCATTGAAAACGGCATGCTCCATCTCGACCTGCCCGAACCCGAACTCGATTTCGACGAATCGGGCCAGGTCGTCGACGCCCATCCCGCCGACACCAGCTATCCGCACACGATCATCGAAATGTTCATGGTCGAGGCCAACGAAGCCGTCGCGTCCCTGCTCGACCGCCTGGACCTGCCCTTCATGCGCCGCATCCATCCCGAGCCCGACGCCCTCAGCCTCAAGAACCTCTCCAAGCTCCTCCGCGCCATGGGCTTCCCGCTGCCCCGCAATCCCGACCGCACCGCCATCCAGGCCCTCCTCGATTCCGTCAAGGACGCCGAGCGCTCCCTCGCCGTCAACCTCGTCGTGCTCCGCAGCTTCGAAAAGGCCCAGTACGCACCCCTGCACATCGGTCATTACGCCCTCGCCTCGACGCACTACTGCCACTTCACCAGCCCGATCCGCCGCTACGCCGACCTGCTCGTCCACCGCCAGTTGCAGTTCCACCTCCAGGACCGCACCGACACCGCCAAACAGATCGCCGCCGGCCAGGACCTCGCCGGCATCGGCAAGCACATCACCTTCACCGAGCAGCGCGCCGACGACGCCGAACGTGAACTGATCGCCGTCCTCACGCTGCAGATGCTCAGCAAGCGCATCGGCGAAGAGCTCGACTGCGTCGTCACCGGTCTGACCGGCTTCGGCCTCTTCGTCCAGTCCCGCAAGTTTGGCATCGAGGGCCTCATCAAGCTCGAAGACCTCGGTCCCGACAAATGGCAGTTCAACAAGGCCGCCCAGTGCATGATCGGCGAACGCTCCGGCCAGGAAGTCCACCTCGGTCAGCCCATGCACGTCCGCATCCTCTCCGTCAACATCCCCGGACGCCAGTTGAACCTCGCACCCGTCACCCCCCTGGGCGAAGGACGCACCAAATCGCCCCGCGAATCCAAACGAAAACCTCGCCGCAACCCCCGCAAACCCGCCCGCAAGCCTCAGACCCGCAAGAAGAGACACAAGTAGCAGCGCCGTCCCTCTCACGCCTCGCTCTGAGCACCCATCGGCGCCACAACGATGGCCCTCTTGGGCCGCACCGGACAGACCGCCTCGCATGCGCCGCACCCCGTGCATTTCTCAACATCGATCCGCGGCACCAGCGTGTACTCCTCCTCCGACCACTCGTACCGAATCGCCCCATGCGGACACCACCGCCGGCACTCCGTGCACTCCCGACTCTCCGCCAGTAGGCACAGGTTCATATCCACCCTCGGCCGCCCGATCGGACTGCTGCCCTTGCCCTCCGCCGACAGCCTCCCCAGAGCCCCGCTCGGACACACGTGCATGCACTTGACGCACTCCACCAGGCAGTACTTCGCCTCGAACCGCACCACTGGCGTCAGCAGGCTCGCCAACCCGTACTGCCCCAGCGCAGGCTCGATGATCTGAGTCGGACACGCCCGGATGCAGTTGCCGCACCGTACGCACACGCCCAGAAAACCAGGTTCCTTGATCGCGCCGGGCGGACGCAAAGGCCTCGCTCCCGATCCGCCTGCCAACTTGGCCGCCGCCGCACCCGCCGCTCCCAGCCCCACACCCAACACCGTCCGCCTCGCCAGCGGCACATTCCACCGCTGCGTCCCAGGCTCCTCCCTCCTCCAGCGAAAGCGCCCCGACCCCGCCAGGATGTCCTGAAACGCCCCCAGCGGACAAAGCCGACTGCACCAGACATAAGGCCAAACGAAGCTCACCCCCAGCACCAGCAGCAGCGGGATCGCCACGAACCATCTCTCAGGTCGCGAGAACGCGCCCAGCGCCCCCGAGAACATCGCCAGCGGGTCCACCCACAATAGCAGCGGAACGCCCACCGCCGCGCTCGCCAGCGTCAAGAGCACGATCCAGCGCCCCACCGAAGACCCCTTGCCCGCCTTCCGCCCGCACCGCTTTCCGATCGCGCTGATCCCATCGGTGCAGAATCCCACAGGACAAAGCCATCGGCACAACCACCGTCGCCGAAACACCACGACCAGCCCGATCGCCAACCCCAGCACCGCCATGCCGACAAACGCACGCGTCGCGACGGTCGACGTGACCGCCACGAACGGACTCAGCGCCGCCATCACCAGCGCCAGATGCCTGCCCCTGCCCCCCAGAAGCAAAAGGACCACCGCCATCAGCAGCAACCCGCGCACGTACGACGCGACAGGTCGCCGCCGCGCCCTTCGTCTCGTCTCCTTCTGCTCCTTGGACTCGGCGCCGCCGCTCACCCGAGATACGCCTCCTGCTCCCGCAGAATCTTCTGCACCTTGCCGATCTCCACCTCGCGAGGCCGACACTTATCCTGCACCGCCACCGCCGCCGCCACGCCCGCCGCATGCCCCGTCACGAAGCAGTTCGGCACCAGCCGCACCAGATCCGCCATCCCCATATCCACGCTGATGCACCGCCCCGACGCCAGCACGTTGTCCACCGTCGTCGGCACCAGCGCCCCATACGGAATCTGCCATTCCCCGTGCGTCGCCCCCGACGAGCCGCCCACGCCCACCACGTCCGCGAACTGCGTCGCGTTCCTAAGGTCCTCCAGCCGGACCCGGTCCAGCCCGTTCAGCACCCGCGTGATCCGCACCCCCAACTGCGGCGCCGTCTCCAACAGGTACACCTTCTCATACCCCGGCGTCTGCCGCGTCCGCTGCACGTTCTTCCAGATGAACTTGCGATGGTTCATCTCCATCCGCGTCAGCGTCGCAATATCCAGCCCATCCACCTCGGGTCCCGTCAAATTCACCCAGTTCACCCCCGGCGCCGGTGTCGCTAGCCCCAGGTGTCTCGGCTTCGCCGCCCCCTGGGCCTTCTCCGCATCCACCTCGTCCAGGTTGCCGATCCGCGAGACCAGCCCCACGTTGTGCGACCGATGCTCGAATTCCGCGCCCGCCGCCGCAAACAGATCCCCGTCCCCCGTCGCATCCACCACCACCTTCGCCAGGATCGCCTGCCGCCCCGACTTGCTCTCGAACACCACCCCGCGCACCGTCTTGCCGCTCACGATCGCATCGACCCCCCAGCAGTGCAGGAACACGTCCACGCCCGCCTCGTCGATCATCTCGACCATCATGTATTTCGCCGCCTCCGCATCCACCGTCGGATTCACCCCCGGCCTGCGATTGATGATCGCTCCGTCCAGCCTGTCCAGCCGACGCATCATCTCCTCCCCGATCCCCTGGCAGACCTGCTTGCCGCCCTTGACGATATGCCCGATGATCAGCACCACCAGCCCACCCGTCCAGAGCCCGCCGAAATGCCCGTACCGCTCGACCAGCGTCACCTTCGCGCCCGCCCGCTGGGCCGCGATCGCCGCGCACACGCCCGCCGAGCCGCCCCCGACCACCAGCACGTCCGTCTCGTGGAGAATCGGCAGCTCCCGCCGGGGTTGGATCACCTTGCCGTCGACGAGCGTCGCCGCCGTCTGCGTATCCTGCACCTTGTGCTCGTCGATCACCGAACTCTGAAACCCGCTCGATTCGCCCACCCCCTGAGCGCCCGCCGACCCCGTCGTCGTCAACCCCAGTCCCGCACTCAAGCCGGACAACCCCAGCGTCCTCAGGCACGCCCGTCGATCCATACGCTCGTTCATGAAGATTCTCCTCTTTCCGATGGGTTCAGATTGGATGGGCCGTCAGATCATGCCCCTGTGATACCCCAATCCCCCCGCATCGGCAACCGCAATTCCGCCTCACAACGCAGCCCGCCGGATTCGTCGGGATGTTCCGGCGTACGATCTACCCGCGTGGCAGCCTCAAGCCCGCCTGGGCTTGGGGATGGTCGGAAGCGCCGTCTCTTTCTCCTGAAGCCCTCCCTTCCCCTCTTTGTCACCCCGAACGGAGTCGAGGGATCTGCCCGCGAAGAAGTCATCCGCCCGAAGCCCCTCCGCGCCCTTCGATCCGTTGCCGCATCACCGCCTCGAGGAGGCGAGGAATGCCATACTGCCGATAGAACCGAATCGCGACGTCCCACAGGTCCTCCGTCAGTTGCCGCGCGATCAACCGCAGGAATTCGACGGGAATGTCCTGATAGAACGCCTCCGCGATCGCCCCCGCAATGCACGCCTGCGTATCGCTGTCGCCTCCCAGCGAGATCGCATTCCTTACCGCGTCCTCGTACGACTCGGAATCCAGAAACGCGACGATCGCCTCGGGAACGGACCCCTGGCAGGTCACATCGAACGAATAGCCCGGCCGAATCTCGTCGACCGTCCTGGAGAGATCGTACCCGAAACGCTCGCTGATCTGTTGGCGGATCGACGCCTTGTCCTCGCCCCTTCTCGCCAGAAACACCGCCAGCGCCGTCGCCTGCGCGCCCTTGATCCCCTCCGGATGATTGTGCGTGCATGCGGCGCTCCGCTCCGCCTCGCGCAGCACCTCCCCGACCGAATCGAACGCATACGCCACCGGGCTGACCCGCATCGCCGAGCCGTTTCCGAAGCTGTTGTAAGGCTCCGGCCCGCCTTCCGCCACCCACCGGATGAAACTCCCGCCGTACCCCCGCAAAGGATGCCGCCGCGCATACGCCTGGATCGCACGTCCGTAATCCCGATCCCCCAGCACCGCCTCCGCCACCGCAACCGTCAGCACCGTATCGTCCGTGAACGTCGCCAATGGCCCGAACAGACCGACCCCCTTGCTCTTGACCGGTGCCCCCTCGTACACCGATCCCGCCATATCCCCCCCGATAGCCCCCAGCATATCAATCCTCCCATGTTGCAGCACTTCAACGGATCCATCGAGTCGACAGTATAGCCCTCCACCCTCCGCCTGTCAGCACCCCAACCAGACGCCTGCCCCCGTTTGTAGTGGCGTCGTAAGACGCTACCCCTCCCCGACCGTGCACCCGTGCCCCGCTCCCCCCTTCTCATGCTGAGCGCCGGAGCGGCAGCGGCAAGCACCGCTTGCCGATGGCGAATGCACCAGTCCTGTAGTCCCGTAGGGTGTGCATCCCACACCATTCCTCCTGCGGCGTGATTTGGGACATTGGACTTTCATGTTTTGAATTTGTCTCGAATTTCGTGCTTCGGATTTCGAATTTGTCCTCAGCGCCCCCCTTCGTACGCGTGCCGCAGGACCCCATACCGCCTCCACGCCTTTCTTGACAGCCCCGCCCGACTCTGGCATACTGGCCCGATCCTAAGTGCTTTGCGTTCGTAGTTTTGAAGGAACACCACACAGGTTTGCGTTGGAGCCGAATATGAGAGCATCCGAAATGCGAAAGGGCCAGACGGTCAAAATCGACGATAAGCTCTATGCCATCGTCGATTACCAGCATGTCAAACTGGGCAAAGGCGGAGCGGTCTATCAGACCAAGCTCAAGAGTCTCATGGATGGCTCCATCCAGAACGTCCGCCTCCGCAGCGAAGAGGTCATCGAAGAGGCCTTCCTCGACAAACGCAACTACGAATATCTCTACTCCTCAGGCGATGGGCACATCCTGATGGATACCGAGACGTTCGACCAGATCACCCTCGACGACGACGCCTTCGGCGATGGCCCCAAATACCTCAAGCCCAACACCCAGCTCCAGGTCAGCATGTACGAGGGCAAGCCCGTCGTCGTCACCTTGCCCAACACCGTCGACCTCGAGGTCACCGATACGCCGCCCGAAATCAAAGGCGCCACCGCCACGAACCAGACCAAGCCCGCCACCCTCGAAACCGGCCTCGTCGTGACCGTCCCGCCCTTCATCAAGATGGGCGAACTGATTCGCGTCGACACCCGCACGGGCGAGTACGTCACCCGGGTCAAGGACTGAACCGAAGCGCATCGATGGGCGCCCTGTCGTTCACTCCGATGACGGCGCCTCTCCGGAGAGGATCGAGTTAGCGAAATGGCTTTTCAAAAGATCAGCAAGGTCCTGTTGAAAATCTTCGGCTCCCGCAACGAGCGTCTGATCAAGTCCTACACAGGCATGGTCGAGCGCACCGGTGCGTTCGAAGATCAGATCAAGCAACTCGATGACGAGGCGCTCCAGGCCAAGACCGCCGAGTTCAAGGCCGCCCTCGCCGCCGGCGCCCCCGTCGAGCGGATCCTGCCCGAGGCGTTCGCCGTCGTACGCGAAACCGCCCGACGAACCGTCGAGATGCGCCACTTCGACGTCCAGCTCATCGGCGGCAACGTCCTCTTCGAAGGCAAGATCGCCGAGATGGCCACCGGCGAAGGCAAGACCCTCATGGCCACCCTGGCCGTCTACCTCGTGCACCTGACCGGTCGCCACGTGCACATCGTCACCGTCAACGATTACCTCGCCAAACGCGACGCCGAGTGGATGGCCCCCGTCTACAACGCCCTCGGCATGACCGTCGGCGCGATTCAGGCCGACATGGACACGGGGGGGCAGCAGCGCAAAGACACCTATCTCTGCGATATCACCTACGGCACCAACAATGAGTTCGGATTTGACTACCTCCGCGACAACATGAAGACCTCGCTCGAGCGGATGGTGCAGGGCCCGCTCCAGTATGCCATCATCGACGAAGTCGACTCGATCCTGATCGACGAGGCGCGGACGCCGCTCATCATCTCCGGCCCCGCCTTCGACGACGTGACCCGCTACAAGAAGGCCGACCAGATCGGACGCCAGTTGATTGCCCTCCAGGGCAGCTACAACCGCGTCAAGTCCCAGATCGACGCCGCCGAACGACGCGTCGCCAACGCCCAGGGCGAGTTGTCCGAAGCCAAGAAGGACAAGGACAACAAGCGCATGGAGAAGGCCCAGCAGGCCATCGACAAGGCCCAGCACGAGATCGACACCGCCCAGGCCAGGCTGGAGGAGGCCACCCAATATTACGAGGTCGAGTTCGACCGCAAGCAGGTCCGCATGACCGACGAGGGCGAAAAGGCCGCCCAGGACATCGCGGGAATGGGCTCCTTCTATACCGGAACCAACATCGACTGGCCCCACTTGTTGCAGCAGAGCCTGCGCGCCCACGTCGTCTTCGAAAAGGAAAAAGACTACGTCGTTATGGATGGCAAGGTTGTCATCGTCGACGAGTTCACCGGGCGACTCATGCAGGGCCGCCAGTGGTCCGATGGCCTGCACCAGGCGGTCGAAGCCAAGGAGGGCGTCACCGTCAAGGAAGAGACCCAGACGCTCGCGACGATCACGCTCCAGAACTTCTTCAAACTCTACGACGATATCGCCGGCATGACCGGTACCGCCGCCACCGAAGCCGACGAGTTCATGAACATCTACAAGCTGGACGTCGTGGTGGTCCCGACCAACAAGCCCTGCATCCGCGACGACCGCCAGGACGTGATCTACAAATCGATGGCCGAGAAGTTCAACGCCATCGTCGAAGAGATCAACGACACCAGTTCCGCCGGTCGGCCTGTCCTGGTCGGTACGATCAGCATCGAGAAGAGCGAACTGCTCTCCACCGCCCTGACCAAGCGCCATGGGCTCGACCACGAGGTCCTCAACGCCAAGCAGCACGCCCGCGA
>NPIE01005000.1_pt1 | contig 63985 bp, 51 predicted proteins | sample 8637661 | NCBI WGS metagenome assembly NPIE01 (sample SAMN07420842, study PRJNA396082) | bioreactor metagenome | isolation source: sample BA12 brine-fed electro-methanogenic bioreactor BA | place: Japan: Kochi | collected 2016-12-09 | reverse complement strand
GCATTGCTTTTTAAGAGAAGGGGCCGGGGGATGAGTTCTTACGAATTTAATTGTTATGCAACATACCCTTTATTGATCGGCACAATTTTAATCATACTTATAGTTAATGAAGAAAATTTTAATTACTGATAAAATACACCCGCGCTGTTTAGAAATCCTTGAACAAAATTCATTTAAAGTAGACTACAACCCTGAACTTCCTAAAGACAAAATTATCGACACAATCAAAAATTATAATGTTCTTCTTGTAAGAAGTGCAACTCAAGTCGATACTAAAGTAATTGAGAACGGGGCTAATTTAGAGTTAATAGGAAGAGCGGGAGCCGGTGTTGATAATATTGATATTGATGCGGCAACACGAAAAGGTGTATTGGTAATGAATACTCCCGGCGGTAACACAATTTCCGCCGCAGAACATACAATGGCGATGATAATGTCATTATGCAGAAATATTCCTCAAGCCAATCAAAGTATGAAAGAAGGTAAATGGGAAAAGAAAAAGTTTTCCGGAATGGAACTTTCTTCAAAAACTCTCGGTGTTGTCGGTCTGGGGAAAATCGGTAAAGAAGTAGCACAACGGGCAGCAGCATTTGAAATGAAAATTATTGCCTTTGATCCTTTTCTTTCAAATGATATTGCAGAGCAGTTGGAAATAGAACTTGTAACACTTGATGAATTATTCAATAGGTCAGACGTAATTACATTTCATGTTCCGCTTTCTTCAGAAACCAAAGACTTAATAAACGAAAAAAATCTTTCTAAACTTAAAAAAGGTGTAAAGATTATAAACTGCGCACGGGGTGGTATAGTAAATGAAAGTGCAATTTTAAAAGGAATTGAAGATGGTATTATTTCCGGTGCCGCTTTTGATGTGTTTATTGAAGAACCGCCGAAAGATTTATCACTTGTAAAAAATGATAAGGTGATATGCACACCTCACCTTGCCGCATCAACTGATGAAGCGCAGGAAAAAGTTGCAGTCCAATTGGCTGAACAAATTGTATCTTACTATAACGGAGAATCACCGGCTGGTTTTGTAAACGGAATTGCAATCAAATATTTGAACAACAACCAACTCAAACCGTACATCGATTTAGCAAAAAAACTCGGCGCAATTCACGGTCAAACATTAGATAAAGAATGTCATAATATAGAGATTGAATATTACGGTGAATATTTATCGGAATATTCCGAAGTATTATCAACTTCATTTTTGCAAGGATTACTATCATCCTTTTCCGATTCGGCAGTAAATTTAATAAGCGCGAAACATATTGCAAAAGAACGAGGAATTAATTTACGAGAAATAAAAAGCGGTGCTCATAAAAATTATAATAATGTTATAAAAGTCGTAATACCTGAAAAAGAATATCTACATTCATTTGAAGGAGTTGTTAGCGGTAATAACTTAATAAAAATAATTAGAGTAGATGATTACAAAATGGAATTTGAACCTGCGGGAAGTATTATTATTTATAGTAATATTGACAGACCGGGAGTACTTGCAAGAGCCGGAAATCTCTTAGCAGAAAACAATATTAATATTGCCGGTGTATCGTTAAGCCGTATTAATAAAGGCGCTGCAGCTTTAACCATTATGAATATTGATGAAAGCGTTGATGAGGAAGTAATTAATAAACTTAGAAAAATAAACGGTATTGAGAAAATAAATTACATTAATATGCAGTAGTGCATTAATCTAGTACGTACTGCTTAAAAACCTTGACAAATTTGAAGGCTTGTAGTAATTTCGATTTGGAACAAAAAGTTAATAGAAAATTAATCTGAAAAAGTTGTTTTTTGTTTGTAAATCAATGCTTGACATAAATACTCAATAGTGTTATTTTGAACTTCGCTCCATAAGAAATGCTGTATTTTGAGGCATTAAGAGGGAAACAAAGTATCAAACGTACTTTTAAAATAATCAATCACAACCTATCACAAAACAAGGGGTAAAACATGTTGAAGAAACTTACCTTATTTCTTTTTCTTCTTCTTTTATCATCAACTTTAATAGCTCAGCAGAGCAGATATGTAATGAAGCCCGGCGGAGAGCTCATTAAACTTGATGCTAAAACAGATGTAAGAACAGCTATTCAGAAAGCTAATATTACTGATCTTTCCGGTAAATCTGTTAAGAGTATTTTCCCGGATGCAAACATAGTTAACGTCGGGATTGCCGATACTCTTAGCTATTTTAATCCTCCAAATGCAGATTATACTTCCCGGTTCGGTTTTTTCGGTCAAGATGTTATGTTGACCTGGTATGTTGCACCGGCAGAAATGGTTATAAAGGCAATTGGTGTTAAACCTGCAGCTGATGATGTTCTTGGCGACCAAATTAGTATTCGTCTGCTTAAATTTAACTGGACTCTCGAAGAGTTAAACAGCTTTACTGCTGCTCAGCATTTGGGCTATTATCCATCCGAAGGCGATGGTTTTAATAATGTTGCTGCTTTCCCGGAAGATGCGACAGGTGATTGGGTGGACAAATCGGAAGGTGCATATCCAACTCCACCTTGGGATCACGATGCTTATGACTTATGGTCAGATTTTGGTTTTGGCTGGCCTATTGAACCGGTTGGTATTGCCGACACAGATCCAGCGTATCAATGGGTTGAAACAGCTCCTTTAGGCGAACCACGCTTACAACAAGGCGAAATTTTTGCTATAGCAGTAACTCATGATGGTACTACATTGGACGAAGAAAGAATCGGTTTCTGGTCAATGGATGCACCCGCTACAGGTAGCTGGTCTTGGAAATTTTATGAGAACGGTCGTTCTGATCCAGCAGTTGATCCGGGTTGGTGGGCTAGAGAATATACATTTGATTTTGTTGCTGCTGTTGACTTAGTTGGTGACAGAGCTCCTGTAATTTCAAATGTAACAGTATTAAATACAACTGTTAGCCAAGATGCAAGAACAGTTTCTGCAACTATTACAGATGATAACCCGAGCGGTGGTCCTGCTGGTGTAGCTTCTGCAGAATTAGTTTATACCGTCAACGGCGGTGCTGAACAAGTTGTTGCTATGTCCGAAGGCGATCCTGATGTATATTCAGGAGATATTCCAGGAATGACTCCCGGTGATTCAGTAGCTTATTATGTTAGAGCTACAGACGTTGAAGGATTGGTAACAACTTCAAATACGACTTCATATCAAATTTACTTACCAACTCCTGGAGTTGATGTATTGGTTGTAATTAACGGTTATTCAAGCATTGGTAGATTACAACAATTAGTTCCTTATTATTTCGATCTGATTGGTGTGATGAAAGCTGAATACGATCTGTGGTATTATGGTCCAGTTGGAGCAGATCTCCTTTCACATTATACTTCTGTTATCGAAATACAAATGAATGAAGGCGCACCAACCGATGATAACCGAGACGCATATTCTGCATGGGTAGCTGAAGGTAATAAGAACTTCTTATTAGCAGGTCAAGAAGCACTTGGTTTCTTATATGGCTATGAAAATAAAACATTTGAACCCGGCAGTTTTGAATATGACGTGCTTGGTGTGTTGAATTCTTATAATGACGTAAGTTATGCTGCAAGTGGTGATCAAGATAAACCATCTGTTTTCGCTGCACAAGCTGGTTCGGAATTAGGTGATTCACTCGCCACATTTATGTCTACAGCTGTGCCGGATACATTATTGTACGACCCACAAGGTATTCTTGGTGATGCTAATGCTGCTAACTGGTTAGATCAATTTGACCCAAGAGACGACATCAGCAACAGTGTATTTATGCACGGTTTTGCAATTGACGGAACAGAAAGACCTGTTGGACATAATTGGGAAACCGCAGAGGGAAGTAAAGTTGCGTTCTTCTCATATGATCCTTTAGTGCTTGTTCAAGCCGGTGAAGAAGGTGCATGGGTTGCTACTTCTTCAATAGCTCCATTTCATCAAGCAATTCAATGGTTCGGATTAGATGTAGTTGGTGTTAGAAATGTAGACGGAACTCTTCCAAGAGATTTCAGCTTAGCACAAAACTATCCGAATCCATTTAACCCAAGTACTACAATTAAATATTCTGTTGTCGAAAATGCCAAAGTATCGCTTAAAGTATATGATATTCTAGGCAAAGAAGTAGCTACATTGATAAACGAAACTCAAGCTCCTGGTACTTATGAGTTTGATTTCAACGCATCGAATCTTGCTTCTGGAATGTATATTTATACTTTAAGAGCTGGTGATTTTGTATCGTCTAAGAAAATGATGTTACTGAAATAATTCTTTTCATGTTTCTTTTAATTTCCCGGGCTTTAATTAGCCCGGGAAATTTTTAATCGTTTTGAACTTTGATGATGATACCTAAACTCTTACTTGGTTTTTTTGAAGAATACATTCCATTGGACTTTTCGAACTATCTGCTGAGAATTTTCCATAATTTTAAAAGGAGCAAAAATGGAAGGGGTTTATAAAAAATTTATAATATTTGCCGCAGCCCTGCTGTTTGGTGCGGTAAGTATTTACGCACAAACGGGTACCGGTAAGCTGGCCGGTAAAATCACCGATGAACAGACCGGTGAACCTTTGATTGGTGCAAACATTATAATTGAAAATACTAACTTGGGTGCCGCTTCGGATATTAATGGTGATTACTTCATCCTTAATATTGTCCCCGGTACTTACAATGTTAAAATCAGCTACGTTGGTTATAGTTCTAAAACTTTTACCGACGTTAGAATTGTTTCTGGTATTACTTACGAATTAAATGCTAGTCTTTCTAGCGGTATCGACTTGGATGAAATAGTTGTAACAGATAAGAAATTTTTCGAGGCTAAATCAACTAACACAGTTAAAGTTGTCGATTCTGACCAAATTAATAAATTACCAGTCCGTGGTGTTGCCAACATTGCCTCTCTTCAATCTGGTGTAGTAATGCAAGAAGGTAGTGGAGGACTTGATGGTAACGCAACAATTAACGTGCGCGGTGGTCGTGGCTCGGAAGTACTTTATATAGTTGATGGCGTTCCTCAAAATAATTTATTAGGCGGTAACAGCCCAACTCAAGTATCTAATAACGCAATTGACCAGTTGTCTTTCCAAGTTGGTGGTTATGAAGCAAAATATGGTCAGGCTCAATCAGGTATTATTAATATTACTACAAAAGGCGGCAAACCGGATTATAACCTTTTTGTTGAAACGATGACTTCGGAATTCACGGATGATTACGGTTATAATCTCTACTCCGCAACTCTTGGTGGTCCTATTATTCCCGGAATTGAAAACCATACAATTTTTATTTCCGCAGAGCGTGGTTGGTTCCAAGACGCTGATCCAAGAGCGACTTCTTGGGAGTTTACTTCTTTGGGTGAAAGCTGGCCTACAACCCCCAATAATGATGCCGGTGTTTGGAGATATTCCGCTCGTTCAACTCACCTTTTTGGTGATTGGAAAGTTAACCTGAGTTTAGTTGGAAACAATAGAGATTCTAGAACTGTGCGATCAAGGATGGTTAAGAACAGCTCTATGTTTTTCGATAAGAATACAGAAGATAACATATCACTGAGTGCAAGAATCTCTCAAACAGTAAGTGCTAATACATTTTGGAATTTAAACGTTGGTTACAGAGATTATGATTATGAAAGGGGTAATCCTTTCTTAATGGGTAATACAATGGCTTACGGAGATAGTGCACTTTGGGCTGACCAGTTTGGCGTTACTCTTTTGGGAGATGGTCTGAGAACCTTGCAGGTAGATGAAAACAGTGTCTTTTACCCTTATGGTTGGGCATACGGTTCATACGCACGACAAGGACAAACTGCAATTACGGCAGATTTTGATTTTACTTCGCAAATTGATAACCACTTGTTGGAATTCGGTGGCGGTGTATCTTTCAATACGATAAGAGCATATGGAATCTGGGCTTACCGATTAGCCGGCAGCAACAAACCGACTATTGAAGAAAAATATGCTGAAATGCAACCCACTGTTTATGGTTATGATGTAACAGGTAAAAATGAAGTTGGAACCGATTATGAAGACCCAAGACAAGCTGCACGAGACCCGTTTTTGGCTTATGCATATCTTCAAGATAGATTTGAGCTTGATGACTTGGTTCTAAATATCGGTTTACGTATGGACTATTTTGATGTAAAATCTTTCGAGTTAAGAGACCCTGCTTTACCTTACGGAGGCGGCTCTGACCCGTTGGCATTTGATGATGACGATTTTCAAATCCGTGAACCCGATATTGAATTTTCTCCGAGAATTGGTTTAGGGTTCCCCGTTACCGAATCGACTGTGTTTCACGCACAGTATGGAAGATTTATTCAGTTACCACAATTAATCGATATTTATGCCGGTCCATATGATTATAATAATTATTTGACGATGGAACCTCAGTATAGCTACAATCCCTCACTTAAACCTGAAGAGACTACACAGTATGAGGTTGGATTCAGACAATTATTAGGAAATAATGCGGCTATTAATATCACCGCGTTTTATAAAAATATTAAGAATTTGGTAAATCATCAGAATTTACAATGGCGAAGAACTGAAGGCGGGGAAATCTTAAACGCAATTGTCCCGGCTAATGCCGATTTCGGTACAACAAAAGGATTTGCATTGTCGTTTGATATAACACGATTAAGCTATTTTAGTGTTTCTACACAGTATACTTTCTCAATTGCCGAAGGAACAGGGTCTTCAACAAGTTCGAGCCACACCGGTGTATTTAGGAATGATGATAGAAAAGTTCCTCCTGTAATCGCTCCTTTGGATTTTGATCAAAGACATACCGGAACTGTTAATATTGATTTCTATGTACCGAAAGGTGAGTTAGGCTTCTTCGAAACCCTTAATGCAAACTTCTTACTTTCTTTCAACAGCGGTAGACCCTACACTCCGGTTGATGAGTGGAATATCTTAGGTGATAACAGCTTAACTGCCGACGTTAAAGGGTATATTAACTCTGCTTACGGTCCATCACAATTTAGAGTTGATATGAGATTAGAAAAAGCGTTTGAATTTGGTTCAATTAGAATTTCTCCATTCTTATGGATTGAAAATCTGTTTGATGCCGATAATGTAACTAATGTTTGGAGATCAACAGGTTCCCCGGAAACAACAGGGTTCTTACTAACCGAAAAAGCTAAACCGAATATTAACGCTTCCAACGGCGAAGGATATGTGCAAGATTATCAAGCATTGGAAAGAACCCCATTTAATTATGGTATTCCTAGACTTATAAGAGTTGGACTAAAAGTTAATTTCTCTACAGTAGGAATGTAGTTATAAAATTTTGGGGTTTTAAAAATTAAAATAGGGTAATTGATATGAAAAATAGAGTATTTAACGTGTCACTATTAATCCTTGTAATGCTCTTTGGTGCCCTGAGTGTACTGAATGCAGCATCGGATCGTAGTGGTGCTAAAAAACCAAGTAAAATCTATAAAGCTTCTTCAACTTTGGAAGGGGGAGCTAAAGGAGATGCATGGGCAATTAGTATCAATAATATTCATCTCCCTTACAATAGAAAAGGAATTATTGCAGATGTTAACTTCGAGCCCTGGGGAAGTCTGGGTAAATATCCCGGTCCTTCAGGTAAAGGATTTTTGTTTTCTTCCGGTTTCTGGCTAAGTGGTTACCGTAACGGTGAACTCTTTGCAAATGCCGTTGCATCTGCTTCATTAGTTGAAGACTATATTCAAGGTCCTGTTGGCGGTGCAAACGACTCCAGGTCCCAGATTTACGTTGTCCAATCGGAAGACCCACCGTTTGGTGCCGCATGGCAAGATTGGAGTAAAGCAGTTGAATTGGGTGCGGACTTTTATGATGGTGACGGTGACGGTGTGTATAATCCACAAGATAGAAACGGTAATGGTGAATGGGATCCAGACGAAGATAGACCGGACTTAATTGGTGATGAACTCGGCTGGACTGTTTTCAATGACGGTGTTGAATCCGGCTCGAGAAGATGGAATACAATTGATCCTATTGGTATTGAGGTAAGACAATCTATTTTTGGCTTTGCTTCCTCAGGTTCTATCGGAAATATTGTATTCGTTCGATTTAGATTCACCTATGTTGGGCTGGGCAAAGCTGATGACCCTGATGAACTCACTAATGTTTACTTTGGTGTTTGGGCTGACCCAGATATCGGCGGTACAGCTTCAGCTGCAGCAGACGACTTAGTTGGCAGTGATATTGAAAGAAATGCCGGTTATGTTTTTAATGATGGTGAAGATGATGACTGGGGTTCAAACCCGCCCGCATTTGTTATAGACTTTTTTTCCGGTCCGGTAGCATATATACCTGACACAACATTCACTGATGTTGATGGTGATGGAGAATATACCGACGGAGTAGATACACCATTAGATACGGCTTACAGTATTAGAGGACAGGTTTTGGGTATCGAGGAATATCCGGGTGCTAAAAATTTAGGTCTTTCTTCATTCATTCACTATATGAATGATAATGCAAGTATTATCCCGGATCCTAATACAGCAGAATATGCCCGAAATTATATGGAAGGTAAAATGGGTCCAAGTGGTGAAGTACCGGATCCTTGCGATTGGGCGTTTGGCGAAGTTTTGGGTGGCGTTGATTGTGCAACAGTAGATGCTAGATATTGGTACAGCGGTGATCCTGTAACTCGAGTCGGATGGATCACAACTTCACCTCAAGACCAGAGAATGCTCTCAAATACTGGTCCGTTTGTTCTTAAAAAAGGTGAAGAAAAAGAAGTCTTGGTTGCATACGTTGTTGGTCAAGGTTCAGACGCACTAAATTCAATTACAGAGGCAAGAAGAATTGATGATGGTGCACAGTTTATTTTTGATATAAACTTCTTATCACCTGGACCCCCCCCGGCAGTTAAGCCAACTATTGCAACATCGGATAATTTTATTGATCTGGTTTGGGATACTCACACACAAGTTAATTTCACAGATAAGACTGAAGCATGGGATAATAGATTTGAAGGGTATTTTGTGTATGCTTATAGAACGGCTTCAAATCAAGAAAAAATTGGTAATGAACCAAACCGGATGTTATATAAGGCTTATGATTTAGATAATGATATAGCAAATATATATATAGAAAATAATCAAACCGGCGGTCTGGATCTTTTATATTCGGAAACCAGCAATAAACTTGATCCTGAGATTTACGGTGATCCTAATCTTGGAAGAATTCGCTTGAGAATTACTAAAGACCCGTTTACCGGTGGGGACCTAATAAAGGGTAAACCATATTATTTTGCTATAGTGTCATACGCAATAAACTATGATGCACTCGTTAATAAAGAAACCGGTACTCCGGGGTTATCAGGCTACGGTGATTATTATTTAACCACAAGTGGCTTTACTCAAAATGTTGAAAATATTCCACAAATTTTATCAGGCGATGGGGTTAGCCCAGGCATTATTGTCGGCGAAGATATTTATGCGCCACCCGTTCCACTTACTCCATCTAATTTGGTGTCCGGTTATTCTACAGGGTTAGTAACTTATGATGTAGTTGATAAACAGGCATTAACAGGTGATACATATCAAGTTACATTTACCATAGATAGTTCCGATTTCGGGGAATATGCTCCTTTCTGGACATTAAAGGACAAGACAAAAGGAATAACATTAATTGATTCTTCAAAAGAATACTTATATGGTCAAGAAGATGTAGCTATGGAAGATATTGATGGTTTCATTATGCGAATTAAAAAAGAACCTCCAACACCCGCTCCTATGGTTGGGGAAACTGCACAAAGCTGGTATCATCCTGATAGTGTTAAAGCTCACTATATCGTTGGCGATAATGCTCAAGCTGTACCGCTGCCGGGTTCAGTTCCTCAATTGGGAGGAAAGCTTAGTACTTATACTAAATCCGATAAATTAAGAAGAATCGAATTAAGATTTGAACCTGGTAAAGCTTATAGATATGTAAATGGTGTAGTAGGTAGTGCGGCTACAAGAGAAAGGTTCTACCTTTATGCTGAAGCTGTAACGGCAGATGATACAGCAGGTTCGGGATTCAAAAAATTGGGTGAAGGATTTGTTGATGTACCGTTCACTGCTTGGGTTCAAGACCCTGTTGTTGGTGAAGAACGTCAATTAACAGTTGGATTCATTGAAAAAAGCAAAGCACTCGGTGGTAATCCCGATGGTGTATGGGACCCGGATACAAACATAAGCATCTCGGGTGAGTACATAGTTATTTTTAATGAAGACTATGACCCCAATGGTAATCAATTGGTTTACAAAGGCGGTGCATGGGAAGGTCCAAGAGGTACTGTATGGGCTGATTTACAAGGTGGTGATAGATTCTACCCTGTAGATGATTCACCGTTATCTACTGAAGATCGTAAAAAAGCTGCATCTGCATATTTCGATGGACTTTATGTTATTGCTCTTGAAAAGAGTTCCCCAAATCGATTTTATACTCAAGGGGATAAATTTGTAATTGATGTACTCAAGTATCCTTTTACGCCTAGTGATGTTTATGAATTTACAACGGTATCTGGCGGGGAATTATCATCAGCAGATCAAAAAGAAATATTCGATAGAGTTAACGTATTCCCGAATCCGTTATTTGGATTTAACCCTGCTACAAGTTGGACGGGGCAAAATACGCCTCCGGATCAACCATTTGTTACGTTCTCCAATTTGCCTGAAGAGATTACTATAAAAATCTATTCGCTCTCCGGTCAATTGTTGAGAACTCTTTCTACTAGCGATAAAGATTCACCAACATCTCCATATTTGAGATGGGATCTTACAAACGAAAGTGGTCTGAGAGTAGCATCGGGTCTTTATCTTGCGATTGTTTCATCACCTAAGTACGGAGACAAAATACTTAAATTCTCGATTATTATGCCGCAAAAACAATTGCAGAAATATTAATAAAACGGATCGAATTTGAAATCGAATAATTTCTAAATTTTAGGAGTTTATAAAATGAAAAAGTTATTAATATTAATTATAGTACTTGCTTTCTGCTCCTCCTTGTACGCGGGTGATGTGGCAAGAAAAGGTACTACCGGTGCTGAACAGCTGTTGATTCCTGTTGGTGCACAAGGGATTGCAACCGGTGGTACAATGCTAGCTACCCTTACTGGTCTGGAGTCGGTTTACTACAACCCTGCTGGTCTAGCCCGTCAGGAAGGTGGGGAAGCAATGTTTAGCTATATGTCTTACTTAGCTGATATTGATGTCTCATACTTTGCCGCATCAACTAACTTAGGCGAGTTTGGGTCATTAGCGTTAAGCTTTAAAACCTTTGATTTTGGTGATATACCGGTTACCACAGTTGAGTTTCCTGATGGTACCGGAGAAACTTATTCACCAACTTTTATGACTATTGGCTTAACCTATTCTAAAGTGTTGACTGATAGAATTTCCGTCGGTACAAACTTTAAACTCATAACCGAAGAAATCATAAACACATCCGCTTCAGGTTTTGCTATTGATGTTGGTGTTCAGTATAGATTTAGTGATGCATTACATCTTGGTGCTTCAGTTAAAAACATTGGTACAAATATGGTTTACAGCGGTCAAGACTTGCAAGAAATCACAAACATTCCTGGTACTAATATCGGAACCCAACCGGGTGTTTATGAAGTTGTTGCACAAGATTTCCAAATCCCATCTTATTTTGAGTTGAGTTTAGCTTATAAACACAACTTTAATGAGCAAAATAATGTTATATTGGCTTCAACATTCACCAACAACAACTCGTTTGAAGACAATTTGAACTTTGGTTTAGAATATGGTTTCATGAATACCTTTTTCTTGCGCGGCGGTTATAATATGTTGCTTGAAAATAATGATCAGTCAATATATGGGTTTAGTTTTGGTGCCGGTGTTAACTATGATTTTGGTGCTGAATTAGGTATTAAAGTAGATTATGCTTATAGAGATGTAAAAGAATTTCCGGAACCTAACCATGTATTTACTGTAAAATTAGGCTTCTAATTCTTCAATTCTCGGAATTTAAAAGCGCTTGTTGAGTTTCGGCAAGCGCTTTTTTAATTTGTACTATTAATCAATGGAGATAGTTATGAGGGGGATATCCAAATTATTTATAATTTTATTTATTTTCCTTTTTACACTCGTAAAAGGGCAAAGCAATTTTGAGTTTGATTATGCGAGATTTTATAGCATTGCGGATTCTTCCGTTTATTTAGAATTATATTACTCTTTTTATAAACCCTCGCTTAAGACAGTTATCAAAGATTCTCAAAATAGAAAAGAGGGAAATCTTTTCGTAAAAATTTATGATGTAGAAAATTCGGATTTTGTGATTGAAAAAAATTGGAAACTTGATATTTTTATTGACGACAATCTTGAAAAAAAAGAAAATCTAATGGTGGGTGTTCTTGCTTTCCCTTTGGATTTTTCACTTTACACTGTTGAAATTATAGCATCAGATCTCAATAACCCGGAGTTCAACGAAGAAGTTTCATTTGATTTAGATTGCAGACAATTCAGTTATGGTAATTTATCGGTTAGTGATATCGAATTAGCTTCAGCAATAAATACTCAATCTCAAAATACTGAATCGATCTTTTACAAAAATTCCGTTGAAGTAATTCCTAATCCAAGTCTTATTTACGGTGATCAAAACCCTGTGATATTTTTCTATTCTGAGATTTATGGGTTAAATGCGGAAAACTCAAATAAATATAGAGTTGAGCAGCGCTTATTTAACTCACAAAATGAAGTAGTACATAGAAAAAGTAAAATTGTCTCCGGCAAAAATTCCTCAGTTGTAGAACTTGGTGCTGTGCGTGCTAATAATTTGGTAAGTGGAATCTATACATTAATAGTTACTGTAAAAGATAGTGTTAATAATATTAGTTCAAGTTCTGCAAAAAAAGTTTACGTATATAATAAAAAGCTAATCGATCAATCAACAAATTTTGCTGAGGGGGATGTAAAACCCCTTGATTCTGAATTTATGATTATGAGTGAAGAAGAAATTGACTACATGTGGGAAACTGCCGAATATATTGCAACTACTCTTGAGAAAAATAACTGGAAAAAGATCAAAGATCTCGATGCTAAAAGAACTTTTATGTATACTTTTTGGAAAAAAAGGGACAATGATAGAACGGATAATATAAACGAAGCCAAAATTGATTATTATGAACGGGTCAAATATGCCAATCAACATTTTGGAAACGTCAGTAGAAAAGATGGTTGGAGATCCGATAGAGGTAGAGTAATTCTTCAATATGGTGTACCTGATGAGATTGAGCGAAATGTTAATCCACAATCTGCATATTCTCATGAGATTTGGAATTACTATGGTCTCGAAGGGGGAGTTCTCTTTCTGTTTGTTGACGAAGAAAGATTGAATATTTATAGATTAGTCCACTCAACAAAAAGAGGCGAAATCTATAACCAAAATGCTTATGATAGAATAGTTCAAGAAGATTATTAAAATTTGTTCTCGTTATGGGAGAAAAGAGGCTGTCTCTAAAGGATGATTTTGCGGTAACCCACATTTTGGAATGTGGGTATTTAACTCTAAAAAACATTTTTATTCAACCGTTTTAACGGTTGATTTAACTTTTGTTACAGCCTCTTTTTATTATGATTCGCAATTTCTACATATTCATATTAATATCAACAATAATTTTTGCCCAACCAACGTTTGAATTTGAATTCGATTATGCACAGTTCCGCTTCGATTCAACCTCCAACTTAATCGAAATTTATTATAAATTTAATCCCGCTGCTTTTGAAACCCGGGTGATAAATAACGAAGAAATTATATCACAAAGTATATTTGTTGAATTTAGTTTACAAGGAACCAATGAAACTTCACTGTTAGACACAATTGATAATGTTTATAACATAAAAAATGTTAAAACCGATACAAGCTTTAGAGATATTATCGGTGTTTATAAATCAATTTTAGCATACGGTAAGTATAAACTTAATTTGACTGTTATTGATAACTTTTCTCACAAAGAATTTAAAGTGAATGAGGTCATTGTTGTTAAATCTTTCGGAAGAGGTGACCCGTCTATAAGCAGTATTCAATTTGCCGGTTCAATAACAAAGGACACATCTTCTTCCGGCTTATTTACAAAAAATACATTAAAAGTTATACCCAATCCAACATCAGCTTACAGCAGTGATTCACCTCTTCTTCTGTACTATGCGGAATTGTATAATATTTCAGATAAAAATCTTCAACTTACAACAGCAATATTAACTTCTCAGTCTGAAGTTGTTTATTCATCAAAAAAAGATATTACTCAAAATAACGAATCAATTGTTCAAGTAGACCAAATTAACTTGCTCAAATATCCTTCAGGGATTTACACTATAAAATTAATTATCTCAGATTCTCTAAACAGTTATGCTTACGAAAGTCAGAAGCAATTCTATTTTTACAATAAATTCTATACTAAATATCAAGAATCGGATTTGGGAAGCAATGAAAAAGATTCTCCATCTCCTTTTGCATTTATGTCAATCGAAGAATGTAACGAAGTCTTCGAGCAATCAAAGTATATAGCAACTGAACATGAATTGGACTTGTGGAAAAAATTGGCAACCATCGAGGGTAAAAGAGAATTTCTGACACAATTTTGGAAGCGCAGAAGTGATGAGAAAAACGGTAATTGGACTAAATCTTATGATTATTATAAGTCTTTGATAAAAGAAGTAAGAACAAAATTTAGTACCGGCAGTACCACGGGTGAAAAAACTGAAAGGGGAAGAGTCTTTCTGTCTTATGGTCCGCCCAGTCGAATCGAAAGATACCCGAATGAATCCAATTTACGACCTTATGAAATTTGGTATTACGATAATATTGAAAGCGGGGTAATTTTTATATTTGGTGATTTAACCGGCTTTTCGAATTATGAATTGATTCATTCTACTAAACGAGGTGAAATTTATGATGATACTTGGCAGCGAAGACTTTATATTAAATAGTAATGAAAAACAAACTTGAGTATATCGCTTTTATTGGCATTGCTAAAATCGTTCAACTACTTGGGTATAAAAGACTTCACATTCCCGCAAAAATTCTTTCCTTCCTTTTTTATGACTTATTAAAGCTCAGAAGAAATGTAGTTTTTAAAAATCTAAGAATTGCCTTCCCTAACAAATCAGATGGTGAGTTAATTTCAATAGCAGAGAAGAGTTACTATCATTTTTCGCGACTGATTTTGGAAATTATGTGTATTCCTAAAATGAGTAAAGATGAACTATACGCTCGAGTTACCTGTAAGGAAATTCCGGAGTTAAAAGAAATATATAATGAAGGGAGAGGATTAATTTTTTTAACGGCGCATTTTGGTAATTGGGAATACGGAGCTATTTCGGTACCGATGCAGATGGGAACAATAATGTATCCCATTGTTAAACCTCAGAGAAATCCTTACGTTACAGATTGGTTGAAAAAAATGAGAGAAACGCACGGCAACAGAGTTATACCGCTCGGAATGTCAATAAGAGATATTTACAAAGTTCTTAAAGACGGTAAGCTATTAGGCGTTGTAGGAGATCAGAGGGGACCAAAGGGAGGAATGCGGGTTAAATTGTTTGGACGAGACACCTCTATTTACAGCGGTACCGCTGAACTTGTGTTAAAATTAAAAGTACCTATTTTTGTTTTGTTTGCTGTAAGAATTGAAGGAAGCCAATTTACTGCCTTTACTGAACAAATAGAAATTGATAATTTACCTGAAGAGTACGATGAGCAAGTTAAAGAAATTAATCAACGGTATATGAATCTTTTGGAAAAGTATGTGAGGCTATATCCCGAACAATGGTTTTGGATGCACAACATTTGGAAATACTAAAGCTGTTCTTATTTAGTCTCACTTAACCTCACTAATTTAATTTTTCTAAAACATCCATTTTACATATTCTTCCTGAGAGTAAATAATAGGTTGAAAGATTCCATTCGATAAGTAGTGGTATGCTAAAGCAATAATGTTAATTCAGAATTTTAGAATAAAAAAATTGGGTCTCGATAAAAATTATTCGCAAGTTAGAACTTATTCAGACAGAAGTGATTAAATTATATAATAACTGCAAAACACTGTTGTAGATTTGTACAGTAAAATTAAATAGCTAAAATCTGCTCAGTAACACTATTCATTTTTTTTGTTATCACGCAATTCCAAATATTTTATCTACCAAAATCTTCTTGACATTAATTAATTCATCTCTTAAGTTGCTTTTAACCTATAATTATGTGATACTCGACACAAATATAGAGGGCAGTTTTAAGTGTATCAATCAGAAGATTTCTTGTGCAATTATTTAAAAAAAAATTAATTGCAACATATCGTAAAAATCTAGAAAGAATGTATTCCCGTATTCTGTTCCGTTGAATAATACGATTTAATAGTGATGGTATTTCGTTTACATTAAAAAAAGATATTATAGGAAAATATCTTTTAAAAATATTCAAAATGTTTTAACGGTTATTTCCAACCTAATTATTAAGGAGGTGTTATGACAAAAAAAGTTACCAAGAATTACATGCTCTTGATTTTAGCTGGAATCGGGATTTTGTTTTTATTCTCAAGTTGTGTTGATACAGAAGTTGAAAACATCCCGACAAGTTTTCCGGATTTAAAGAGCCAAGTAAGATTTGTTAACAACGTAAAAGGCTTAGATGCAGTAGTTGTTGTCGAAAACACGCAAGTGGGGACCATTTCGCCTGAAGACTCGAGTTCTTATATGGAATTTTTATCAGGTCGAAAAAAAGTCACAGCAAGTTATTCAACTGGGCCAAGTGTTACAGAAAACGTGTCATTTGATACAGATTACAAAATCACTTTTTCTATTATTGAAGACACAACAACGGGGGAGAGATTTTTCCAAAAGAAGTTAGACGGCTATGTTTGGGAATAATCATGCAGTATACTATTTCTTAATAAGCTATTTTCTTGTTTTAGATAATTAAATTAAAAATTCGGAGGAAATATATGTATAAGAAAATTTTTGCTTTAACTGTATCTTTCCTACTATTAAACATAGCCGTTTTATCCCAAACGGGAAAGATTACAGGGAAAGTAACAGATAAGCAAACCGGTGAGCCATTAATAGGGGCTAATGTAATTGTGCTTAATACCGACTTTGGTAGCGCAACAGATATAAATGGAGAATATACAATTTACAATATTCCACCTGGGACATATGATCTTCGAGCATCTTTTATTGGTTACCAGAGTGTTACTATTCGAAATATAAGAGTAGTTACCGGTTTAACCCAAGAAGTTGATTTTCCCATCCCTTCTACAGCATTTGCCACGGAAGAAATTGTAATTATTTCTGAAAGACCATTGATTGAAAAAAGCTCTACTAATGCTGTGAGAATAGTGGATTCGGAATCAATTGAAAGTTTACCCACAAGGGATTTAGATAAAATAGCAGCACTTCAACCAGGTGTTGTTGTCCAAAATGATTTGATAACAATTAGAGGTAGTAGACCAGATGAAACAGGTTATATGATTGAAGGCGCCGATGTAAAAAATACTGTAAGTAGAGATGGTGGTTCTCTAATTAATATTACACCGGATGCTGTACAGGAAATTCTTATTCAAGCCGGTGGTTATAATGCCGAGTTCGGCGGCGCAAATGCCGGTATAATTCAGAGCAACTTAAAAACTGGAAAAGATGTTTATAATTTTTCCCTTCGTGCAGAAACAGATAATTTCGGCAACTATCCGGGTGAGAAATTTTTAGGCACTTATTCTTACGGTTATACCGATCTTGTAGCAACAGCCAGCGGGCCACTAATTACTAATAAAGTTAAATTCTTTTTATCTCTTGAGAATAATTTTATACGTGATTATAAACCTTCTTTTTTCTCAGGCAATCCTACCGCCTATTCAGATGGAGCTTTATTTGACACAACAAAAGTCTATGATTCTGGTGCGTCAGGCGGTGACCCAACTGATTATCAAATACTAAAATGGCAGGAAGGGAATATTCCAGGGAATTTTAAGAATCGCTATACTTTTAACGGTACAGCATTAATTGATTTGGAACCGGTTGTTTTGAAATTCTCAGGTGCATTTACAAATCAAGAACAAAGAAGAAATTCAGTAGCCGACATTCCAACAATTATTAACATTTTCAATACCGATAGATATCCTCTAACAGATAACTCTGATCTACTTTTAAGTCTGAAGGGGATGTACTTAATAGATAACGATATGTTTTTAGAAGCTAATTTAAGTTATGTTGATAGACGTTCTAAAACATACGACCCGTTCTTCAAAGATGATGTTCTTGCTTATAATGATAGTCTAAAGGGTGCTCAATACGGTTGGGAATATTCAGGACTATATTCCGCACCATATCCATATGATTTTTATGGATTCCCCTTTAATAGACCAGGCACAAATATTACTAACTACGAGAAATCCCATTATAATTATTGGGGCGGATCATTAGCATTTACTGCACAATTAGAAGATCATCAGTTTAAAGCAGGAGGATCTTTTCAATATTGGACTACCAGATATTACTCGGTTGCAAGTACAGGATCACTTTTAAGAAATATTAGAACAAACCCGGATTTAGTAAGAACAACCGATGATCTGATAGCATATTTGCAGAATTTCAACTCAAGTAATTTTAATAATTACGGATATGATCTCTTTGGAAGAGTTGAGGATGATGAAAATAGTCCTTATGCTCCCAAACACCCTGTTTTCGCATCCGGTTACCTGCAAGATAAATTTGAATCCGACGATTTAATTATTAATGCTGGGTTGAGGTTTGATTACATTGATATGGATAGTTGGGCGCTTGTAGATCCGACAAATCCTAAATATGATGAAGAAACTAAAATAATATCTAAAGAGTCCTTAAAGGAAGGAAGTTCTTATCAGTATGTTAGCCCTCGTTTAGGATTTTCTTTCCCCGTTACCGATCAAACTGTTTTTCATATGCAGTATGGAAAGTTTGTACAAGCTCCAAGCCTTGATCTTTCATATAGAGGTATGCATCAAGCAACTTCGCAGCTTATTGGTGGTTTTGCTTTTACCAATCCTATTGCATACGATCTTGAGCCTGTAAGAACAACTCAGTATGAAATTGGTTTTACTCAACAATTTACAGACTTTGCGGCAGTTGACGTAACAGCCTTCTATAAAGATATAAATGGATTACCCGTTTATGCATTTCAGGATGTTGTTCCTGGAGCATCTGTTGCACAATATGCCGTTTATACTAACCAAGATTTTGCTACAACAAAAGGAATTGAAGTTAATCTAAGAACCAGAAGAGTTGAAAGAGTTAGAGCAGAAATTAATTACACCTATACCGATGCAAAAGGTACAAATTCATTTGCAACAAGTGGTTTCGGTTCCGTACAAGTTAATAATAACGTACCTACCGTTATTATTCCGCTTGAATACGATCAAAGACATAGAGGATCAATAGTATTAGATTATAGATTCGGGAAAGATGACGGAGGACCAATTCTGGAACAGCTTGGGTTTAATGTTTTATTTACCTTCAACAGCGGTCATCCTTTTACTTTTGCACAGATGCCAGCCGGTTTAGGGCAACAATCACCTGACCTTGGTTTTGTTATTGGTGACGATACAAGACAAAGAGTACCTGCTGGACCAATAAATTCATCCACAACTCCTTGGGTTTATAATATTGATTTAAGAATCGATAAAACCTTTTCCCTTTTTGAAGTAGATTTTAACCTATACCTGTATATCGAAAACTTGCTTAATACAAAGAACGTAATTAATGTTTACGACCATACAGGAAACGGTTATGATGACGGTTTCTTAAGTTCTCCTTCCGCCGAAGGGGTAATAGCCGGCTCAAGATTTACCGAAAGGTTTGTCGATTTGTATGAAGCAATTAATTTAGAAAACCGCCAGCATTACTTACGGCAAAAAGGTTACGACATTTTTGGTCAGCCAAGACAATTGCGCTTGGGTGTATTGATCAACTTATAACTATTTAAAACTAATTACCGGTAAAAAGTCGTGAAAATTGAAAAGAAAATAAAAACTTGTGGAGGTTTTTTAATATGATAAAATTTAACAAATTTGACTTGGCGGGGCTTTTTCGGGTGAGCTTGATAGTTGCTCTTATAAGTCTTTTTGTTTACCCGGGCAATATTTTTGCTGACTCGAGGGAAACTGAAAAGAATAAGGATAAGATTAAAAAAAATTCAAGCATTTACCTGATAACACAAGATGATCCCGTAACAAGTGTAGTGAATGTAAATAATATTACTTCCTTTGTTGATAACAAAGGGTACCATAATTGGATTATTGGTAGTTCATGGAATGGTACTTATCCCAAAGGAACTGCGGGTGCTGTATTTTCCGAAGGAATTGTTTGGGGCGGTAAAGTTAAAGATGGTACCACCCCCGAAATTAGAGTTGGAGGGAACACTTATATTTCAGGAACTTCAGCCCTCGATAGGCTCTACAGGGTAAGACCCGATTATAAATCAGCTGGTTTAGTTGATGATGCTGCTAACTTTTTTATTAAATCACAAGGTGAAGTTACTGATGCTGATGTTGAACAGATACGTGCTCAATATGAAAAAGATTGGCGCGAATGGCCTGCCGATAAAGGTGCCCCATTTGAAGATGTTGATGGAGACGGCGTTTATGATCCAAATGTAGATATACCTGGAATTCCGGGGGCATCCCAAACATTGTGGATAAGCTATAACGATGCAAATGCTGTAAATATTTACGGCTCACCGCCAATAGGGATAGAAGTTCAAGAAACTTATTGGGCTTATGCCGTTGCTAATCCGTTAGGCGATGCAATATTTAAGAAAGTTAGCATAGTTTACACTGGTACTGCAAATACTCCCAATAATGCCGTTATCGAAGATATGTATATAGCACAATGGGCTGATACGGACTTAGGAACTTATTCCGATGACTTTGTGGCTTGTGATACATCATTAAACTTAGGTTATACATATAACTCACTTACCACAGACGCTACTTATTTGGGCTTGGGAATGGCTCCACCGGCAGTCGGATATGATTTTTTGCAAGGCGTCGCTCAATACACAGGCGATCCAAATGATAGCGCCATCGTTAATCTTGAATGGAGAAAAGGTTATAAATATGTAAATAAAAATCCTCTTTCAACTTTCGTTTATTTTGCTGCCGGGGGTGCATGGGAAGACCCTGAATTACAAGATTATATAGGCACTTTGCAATGGTATAATCTATTGAGAGGATATCAGCCTTTGGAAACTGAAACTGAATTTCCTCATCCGAGTGGTGGTACAATTGGTGGAGATGGAACTTATTTGTTGGATGGTGACCCGGTACTTGGAACAGGTTGGCTGGATGGTGTTGTTGAAACAGCAGGTGATAGAAGAATGGTAAATGTAACCGGACCATTTAACATGGCTAAAGGAGATACTTCGGAAATTGTTGTTGCTTTGTTAGGTGGGTTGGGTAGTAATAATTTAACAAGTATTTCCGTTCTTAAATTTGCTGATAGATTTGTACAATTTGCTTATGATAACTTGTTTGATTTACCGATTTTTCCTGCTCCTACTGTTAAAATAAATAATTTGGATAACAAGATTGTTTTGAATTGGGGAAGTGATTTAGAAAATGTTTCTTTTGTAGAAAGAGCCGAGCCTAATGGTTATAAGTTCCAGGGATATAATGTTTATCAATTACCATCAGCTTCTGCAAGTCTTTCAAGCGCTATTAAAATTGCAACTTATGATGTAATTGATGAGGTTACAACTATTTTGGATGACCAACTTGACCAAGAAAGCGGTGAGGTATTAAAATTACCTGTACAGCTCGGTAAAAATTCAGGTATTCAAAGATCTATCGTAATTACTGAAGATAAAGTTCGTAATCAGAAATTAAGAAATGGACAAGAATATTATTTTGCAGTTACCGCTTATGGTTATAACCCCGATGAAACATTACCATACAATGCATTGGAATCTTCTTTGGAAGTTATAACAGCTATCCCGCAATCACCAAAACCTGGTGAGAGATTAGGCACTGACGTGGGTACAACAGTTGAAGTTGAACACGATGGAACAGCTGATGCTTCTGTGAATATAACTGTTGCAGATCCTGAAGCCCTTACAGGTCATCAATATGAGGTTTTCTTTGATCAGCAGCATTATTACTTAGCGGAAGACGGTACTTGGAAAAAAACAAATTACCCCGATTCAATCGGTATAACTAAGCAAGGTAAATTTGGGAAAATAACAGACGTTTCACCTTCTACTATGAGCGGTGTAGGAATTTATTCCGAAACTCCAGGAACCATCGATTTAAAAATGACAATCGATCTTCAAAGTCCCGATGGTGACTATATTGACGGTGTTAAATTAACATTTCCCGACGGTATAGTTATTAACAGTGCATCAACAGTAGACAATTGTGCAAACGGGTCTGTTGAACCTGGTGTTATTGATGGACAAACAGTAATGTGGGGAAATAATGATACTACAACATTTGGGTGTTTTGACGGAAATCAATTAGTTGGAGTAAATGTCAATGCATTTAGTCTTCCTTTAGCAATTCAATACGTTTTATATGATGACGGATGGGCAACTGATTATGGTCATCCTTACGATACGCTTGGTGGTGGAATTCTTAATGCTGAAGGCACATTTGAAATTACTGAAATTACACACCAATTCGTTACTCAAAACCATTGGAATGTTAGAGATTTAGAAACAGGTGAAGTTGTCTTAGAAGATCAAACCATTTTAGGTGGTATCGATATTTATGCTGATGTCTTAGGTCCGGGTGGCTCCTCCGGCTTAGGCTCTGATGTTGGTGAAAATGCAAACAATATAGCTGACGGAATGCTTTTTGCTATTGATGGAAGTTATGCTGCTCCTACAACTCTTACAATTGTCCGTGGTGAGTCCATTATGAATGGCAGTTATGATATAGAGGATTTTACGGCATTTGGTTATCCTGATGGTACTGCCGCAACTTCATTACCTCTTTACGGTGGTGCTGGCGGTACAACCAGTATTGATCTTTTACAATTAGATTATGAATTGAGATGGACGGGAGTTGAAGGAGATACTTTAATTAATGGGAACACCGTTTATATTACCAAAACCGGTGGATCTTATGCAACATTAATGGGTGCTAGCGGATATTCAATAGCAGATCATCCATTAAATCCGAACCCTGGTTCGGAAGAACCATTTGCCGTAAAAATTCCTTTTGAGGTTTGGAACGTTGATAATGAAGAGCAAGTAAACCTGTTATTTTGGGATAGAAACTACAATGGTGAAAATGTTCCAACAGAATCCGGCTTTACGGTATGGAATAAGGTTGATAGAATATATGCTTGGGTTGTTAACACTCCTTATTCTGCTACCGCTATTGATCCTACATCCCAAACTGTTGCTGAAAATGCAACTTGGAACTGGGCTTTCTTTGAATCCAATTTTGAAACAGGCGACGTTATTAAAATTTCTTATGCTAACCCACTTCAAATTGGTGTAGACAAATTTCTGTTTAAAGCTCCCGATGGGGTTAGTTTTTCCAGTGAACAACAAAAAGCAGATGTTGCTAAGATAAATGTTTTCCCAAATCCATATTATGGAACTCATTACCGGGAATTAACAAGACAAGGGAAATATGTTACTTTTAATCACTTGCCGCAAAAGGCTATTATTAGAATATTCGATTTATCCGGAGTTCTGGTAAGAACAATTAATAAAGAAGATAATTCACAGTTTATAAGATGGGATCTTACCAATAATAATAATTACCCTGTGGCTAGTGGTATCTATGTAGTTCACGTTGATATGCCTGAGCTCGGACGTTCAAAAATTCTGAAACTAGCTATTGTTCAGGAAGAACAGATATTAAATGTTTATTAATTCTCTTTCTTGGAAGAGTAATTAATCCCTATTGTATTTAATGACGAGGGGATTATGAAAAATTTAATTTTTAATCGGAGGAAAAAATGATTCGATTTTATAGACTATTTTTTGTGCTTCTGATATTCGTTCTTGTCGCTAGTGAGGTGTTCGGCCAAGGTGGTCAAGATCGTGCTGGTACCACTGCCGCACCAGAATTAAGAATCCCGGTTGGTGGAAGATATCTGGCTATGGGCGGATCGCCTGTAGCATCTGTATCCGGGTTAGAAGCAATTTACTGGAATCCGGCCGGCGTTTATCTTACTGATGTTAATGCTAGCGCAATTTTTTCACACCGTCAATATATTGCTGAGATGGGGATGAACTATGTTGCTGTTAGCGGTAATTTCGGCAGCTTTGGAACTTTGGCTTTATCGTTTAGAAGCTTAGATATTGGCGATATAAATGTAACCACCTTAGATCAACCGGATGGTACTGGAGAAATTATTACTCCAACTTACTTTATTTTGGGGTTAACTTATTCGAGACAGTTATCAGACCGGATCTCTGTTGGTACAACAATGAATATAATAGATGAAAGCTGGGCAAATGTTGGCGCAAACGGTTTTAGTTTTGATATGGGCGTTCAATATAGAGACCTTTTTATTTCCGGGCTTTCTTTTGGTGTTGTTGTTAAAAATCTTGGTGGTACAATGCAGTATGATGGTTCAGATTTGTTTGTTCAAGCTGCACAAGATGATGACAGGGGCAACACATTTTATAAAGTTGTTGCCGGTAAGTTTGAGTTGCCATCTGAAATTGGCTTAGGACTTTCTTATACAAGACAAATCGACACCGACAATTTGGTATCGGTTTCCGGTTCGTTTACAAACAATAACTTTACTTACGATGATTATAAAGTCGGGATAGAATATTCTTATGCCGATATTTTGTTTGTAAGGGGCGGATACCTTTTTTCACCAAATTCTTCTGACGATACACCAAACATTTTTGAAGATTATTCACTCGGTTTCGGATTGAACACCAAAAGCTTTTCCGGATTCGATATTTCGGTTGATTATGCCTATGTACCTGTTAAATATTTTGATGCTAACAACACATTTTCAATAAGAGTGAATTTCTAAACCCCTGACCTAAGAGATGTGCCGGGTGTAAAAATCCGGCATATCTTTTTTATATATTGTTGTTAATTTTGTCTTATCAATCAATTAACATTTATGATATATTCAAAAACTTATTATTTTTAGTATTGTTGTCTATATTTATCATTTAGGTATAACATTCCCATAATAAATTGTATGAATAAAAAATCATTGGCAATCCTATTTGTAAGATGAGCTTTATTGGATTAAGAGATTCTCTATAAATCAAAGTAGAGTAAGTAATAATTACTAAAAACTATGGATAAGTTTATGAATAATATTAAGCCGGTTGTAATTTTAATCTTTGCAATGATTTTTCTTCCCTTTAATTTATTTGGGCAAAAAGAATTAAGAGTTGAAATCGACCACTCACAATTTAAGTATGATTCTACCTCCAATCTGGTTGAGGTGTATCTTTTTGTTGATAAATCATCCTTAATGCCAGTTGGGAATTCTAAAAATGTTGGATTGATCTCGAGAATTAATCTTGTAGATGCTGTAAAAAATGAGGTGATACTCGATAAAACATATCAATTTGATGGTGATTATGATGTAAACATTCCCGCCAGCAAAGTTATTTTAAGTACTCTCCATTATGCAATACCTTACGGACAGTACACATTAACAGTTTCGGTTGAAGATAAAAATGATACAGCAAATCATAAAACAATAAAGGATTCTTTTTCCGTCAACCCCTTCCCTATTGATAAAATTTCTATAAGTAATATTCAATTGGCAAGCGATGTAATCTTTAATAGTGATAAAGAAACTTCTTTGTTTTACAAGAACGGTTTGGAGGTTATACCGAACCCTACCTCATTTTATTATAAAAAACCGGTGATGTTTTATTATGCGGAAATTTATTTCAATAATACAGATAACAATAACCTGGTCTTAGAAAGAACAATAGTAGACGAAAAGGATAACTTAGTTGAAAGTAAATGTAGACTAATTAATTCAACAGAAAATGATTTGGTAGAAGTCGATGTTATTAATATTACTGAGTTCCCAACCGGGAGTTACTCGTTAGTTTTGACCCTTATGGATTCAACAACAAACACTTATAGCAAATCTTCAAAAAAATTCTATTTGTACAATCCGGTTGAAACAGATGTAGTTCAATTTACTGACGATTCGGGTTTTCTTTCATCGGAATTCTCGCACCTTTCTGAAGATGAATGTGATCATGAATTTTCATCACTTGTATTCTTTTTGAATGATAATGAAAAAAAAGTCTATGAAAGTTTACAATTAGTAGAAGCTAAGAGAAAATTTTTATATCACTATTGGTATAAAAATGATTCGGATTTAACAACATCACCCGCCGAGAGGAGATTTAAACATTTAGAAAGAGTTAAGTATGTAAATAAGAAATTTGGTGCTTTTAACAAAAAAGGCATTAGTACCGATAGAGGGCGAGTGTATATTAAATATGGACCTCCGGATGATATTGAAAATCATCATAATGACCCCGGAACAAAGCCTTATGAAATCTGGGAATATAATTCAATTGAAGGAGGTGTGATCTTTGTTTTCGGTGATATATCCGGGTATAACGATTATGAATTAATTCATTCCACCAAAAGAGGGGAAATATACGATCAGAGGTGGCAACGAAGAGTTTTTGAAGCATACTAATTGTAGTTGGGAAGAAAATCTATTTATATGAATTTGAGTTATGTTACCGAATGTTTATTCTTAGGATAGATTAATTTGAAAATTCTCGTTATTCAAACCGCATTTCCGGGCGATGCTATTTTAACCTTGCCCTTAATTCAAGAATTAAGAAAGAGAAATCAATCTGCTCAAATTGATGTCTTGTGTATACCTTCAACTGCGATTTTATTCAATTCAAGCTCTTCCGTAAATAATGTTATAGAGTTTGACAAAAGAAGAATTGATAGCGGTATAAGAGGACTTTATAAATTAATAAAAAAGTTACGTTCAATAAAATACGATGTGGTTTATTCACCGCACCGTTCTGCAAGAAGTTCTATTATATCATTTCTTTCTTTCCCGAAACAAAGTTATTCTTTTGATAAAACTACATTTAGCTTTTTTTACAAAAATTTGGTTAAGTATAAAAAAGATTGGCATGAAGTAAGACGAAATTTGTCTTTACTCAATGATTTTTCAGATGATAATAATTGGAAAATCCTTCCCCAACTGGAAGTTAATGACAGCGATAAGAAAAAAGTTGATGATTTTTTAAATTCTTTTTCGATAAATCATTCTAAAATAATTGCTGTAGCTCCCGGTTCTGTATGGGCAACAAAGAGATACCCTGCCGAGTATTATTTATCACTTACAGAAAAATTAACAGAACTAAATTTCACGGTCGTTCTAGTTGGAGGAAAGGAGGATTTCAATTTGAGCGAGAAAATCATCAACGGGAATTCTAAAATATTTAATTTTTGCGGACGACTTAATTTTATTCAATCTATTTATTTACTTACCAAATCCGTGTTACTAATTTCCAACGATAGTGCGCCTACACATCTCGGGATGTGTGCAGATATTCCGGTGTTGACCATTTATTGTTCTACAGTGCCGGATTTTGGCTTCTATCCTTACAATAAATCAAGTCGATATATTTCTTATGATAAATTAGAGTGCAAACCTTGCGGCATTCACGGATTTAATAAATGCCCGGAGAAGCACTTTCAATGCGGGTATAAGTTGTTGCCGGAAACGGTTTTAAGAGAAGCTATTTCCATGTTGGAGGAGCGACATTCTCGGCATAATTAATTATATTTGCTCCTCTAAATCAGAAGCGCAAAATGAAATTCCCAAAATTAAAAGATTTAAAAGAATCTTCGGTATACATTACCCCGAACTTCCCGGTTTTACAAACCAAAAGATATAAATTCTCTTTTTATAGTGTACTTGGTGCAATAATCGGGTATTCGATTTTTGTTACTCTTGTTGTAATCTTAATTTTGATTTTTTCTCCTGCACGTAATGTTGTTTTCTTTTTTGAAAACGAAAAACTTGACGCACAAGTCGAAAAGGTGAAAGAACTTGAAGGTAAAGTAGTTTTTCTTACTCATCAATTGGAAAAATTGGCATCCACAAATGAAAAATTAAAATATGCAATTATTCTAGCGTCTACAGATTCACTTGATTCTACTGCGGCAATTTATGATTCTCTTCGTCAATCTGATCCGGAATTGAACAAGACCGGAGGAAATATTTCTGCGGTGTTTAGAGATTTTTTAAATTTATTTTCCCAAGACGAGACAAAAGAATTTTTCTTTATTGCTCCAGTTGATGGTATAATAATTAAAGATTTTCAACCTGAAATCGGTCATATGGGGATTGATTATGGAGTGAGAAAGGGGACAAATGTTCACGCCTCAATGTCAGGCTTGGTTGTATTTTCTGGTTTTACTCCGGATTTTGGCAACACAATAATAATTTTACACTCGGATAATTATATTACCATCTACCGGCATTGTGAATCCCTTCTAAAAAGAGAAAGAGATTTTGCAGAAAAAGGGGAAGTAATTGCTCTAAGCGGTAACAGCGGATATAAAAGCAGCGGTCCGCATCTTCATTTTGAAATTTGGTTGGATGGGAAGCCTGTTGACCCAAAGAAATTCATTATAAATAATTAGGAACAATTATGGCAAAAAATAATAACTCTTCATCGGTTGATGTTAGTATCCTAAGTTCCGGAGTAAAAGTTGAAGGCAAACTTTACAGTGAAGGAAATATGAGAATTGACGGTAAAGTATTGGGCGATGTAACCGTCAACGGTAATTTGACTTTAGGCGATGGTTCATCAATTGAAGGTGAAGTTAAAGCAATGAATGTTACTATAAGTGGTTCCGTAAAAGGTACCGTTGAAGCAAATGAAAAAGTAATCTTAGAATCGGGTTCATCTTTGGTTGGTGATTTAACGGCAAAAATTTTAGTTGTTGAGGAGGGAGCTAAATTTGATGGTGAGAGCAATATGAACTCGACTAAGCCGAGAATGCAAACGACCGATGAAACAAAAAAATAATCATTCGAAAATTTTTGAAACCTATAAAGATATTGGTCCTTACCTGGGTCTCGGGACCCAATTAGCTGCTACAATTGTATTAATGTTTTTCCTCGGCCGATGGCTCGATGCACAATTTAACACTCACCCTATACTAACTATCATATTTGCATTTTTCGGAGGGTTTGCAGGCGTTTACAATTTTATAAGAACCGTATTAAATATGAATGAGAAAAAGAAAAATGATTAAACAAATCTCAATGATTGTATTAGGTACAATTTTAGTAATTCTAATTCTTAATTTTTTTGATATTGTAACAGCTGATTTTTTGGTTGCCTCAATTATTGCCGGAATAATGACATTGATATCAGCTTTCACCGCTTCTTTTTTCTTCCAAAAATCACTTGGCAAAACTAATAATGAGTTTCTCCTTTATAACTTAGGGGGCATGGGCATTAGACTTATTTTCCTACTCGTTGTCGTAATTATTGTGATAAAATTCTTGAATATTGATGAATATGCTTTTATATTTCTATTCTTTATTTTTTATTTTATTTCGCTAATTTTTGAAGTAAACTTTTTCAGAAAAAGAGCTAAAGAGTAGGGTAAGTTTAAGTAAAACAAGAATTTATGGATCCCCAAACTGAACAAATTATAAGCGATTCTTTGCACGTAGCCGAGAAGTCGGGTGAAAGTGATTGGATATTGCACCACTCACTCGATTCTAATGTGTTGGATTTTGAACCTTTCATATCCATCCCTCTTCCGCATATTGAAATTTTTGGGATAGACTTATCAATAACCAAGCACCTGGTTTATATGTGGTTTGCCGCTATTCTACTTTTTGTTTTGTTGTTGAATGTTGCAAAGCAATATAAAAAGAAAAGAGTCCCTTCCGGTTTTGCAAGTTTAACTGAAGTGATGATAACATTTGTAAGAGATGATATTGCAAAACAAACGATTCACAAAGGGTACGAAAGGTTTGTTCCTTATTTGCTCTCTGCCTTCTTTTTCATTTTAATATTGAATTTATTCAGTTTAGTTCCTTACGGAACAGCTGTTACGGGAAATATATCCGTAACTGCAACACTTGCAGTGTTTACTTTTTTTGTAACACAGCTTGGAGGAATTCGTAACAACGGTTTTGCCGGTTATTTCAAAGGGTTAATTCCTCACGGGATACCTGCTTGGCTATTACCAATTATGATTGTTGTGGAATTACTTGGACTGTTTACCAAACCTTTTGCGCTTGCTGTTCGTCTTTTTGCGAATATGCTTGCCGGAAAAATCATTATTTATTCGTTAATCGGGTTAATTTTTATAATACATGCTTATTTTGTTGTGCCTGTTTCGGTTGCGTTTGCATTGTTTATTTTCTTATTAAAGCTGTTGGTATCACTTATACAGGCATATATTTTTACAATGCTGTCCTCGTTATTTATCGGGATGGCTGTACATCAAGAACATTAATAACTATATAATTCTTAGGAGGAATAAAATGGATTTTGCTTATTTAGCAGCTGGATTAGGTGCTGGTTTGACTATTATCGGCGGTGCGTTTGGTATAGGTAAATTAGCTAGTTCTGCTATGGAAGCTAGCGGTCGTCAACCTGAAGCAGCCGGTGATATCAGAACATCAATGATAATTGCCGCAGCTCTTATTGAAGGTATTTCTCTTTTTGCGCTTGTTATCTGTATTCTCTTGGCTCTTAAATAAGTCGCGCAAACTGTTAATAATAATTAAAGCTTAGGTAAAATAATGGCTGGATTTATGCAATTAGCTGCTTTAGTGTTTTTAAGTGGTGAAGCGGGCGGTCCGTTAGATGTTAATCCTGGTTTGATAATTTGGACTACCGTTACTTTTGTAATTCTTCTTTATTTATTAAAGAAATTTGCTTGGAAACCGATTCTCAATTCGTTGAACGAGAGAGAAACATTTATTAAAGACTCTCTTGAAAAGGCTGAAAAAGCTCAGCAGGAAGCAGAAGAATTACTAAAGAAAAACCAAGAAAACTTGGCTAAGGCAGAAGAAGAAGCTCAGAAAGTTATAAATCAAGGTAGAGAATACGCAGAAACTCTTAAATCACAAATTCTTGAAGAGAGTAAAAAAGAAGCAAAAAAAATGATCGATGATGCTTCCACAGAAATTGAACAGAAGAATAAGGAAGCCTTCAATAAACTGAAAACTGAAATTGCTGATATAGCTGTTAAGTCTGCCGAAAAGATTTTACGCGAAAATCTTGATGCAGAAAAACAAAAGAAACTTGTTGAAAAATATATTCAGGATATTTCTAAAAACTAATGGGTGTTTATAGTATAACAAATAGATATGCCACTGCATTGCTTAAACAAGCCGAAGACACTAATCAGTTTGAAGCAGTTAGCAATGATATGCAGTTGCTCTTCGATACTTTGAAAGCTTCGCGGGAACTTCGTGTAGCTTTGCAAAGTCCGGTGATAAATGAAGAAAAAAAGAAAAATATTCTGAAAGAATTGTTTGGCTCAAAAATTAATCACGAAACAGCTAATTTTCTAAATTTTGTTATCGAAAAAAATAGGGAAGACATCTTATTTGAAATAGCAGGGAGATTTCTTGAATTAAGAGATGATAAAATGAATATCATCCCTGCAGTAGTAACAACTGCAGTAGAGCTTGCGAATGAGGAAAAAGATTTATTTAAGCGAAGTTTGGAAAAATATTCTGAAAAGAAAGTTCGCATTTCCTTCAGCGTTAACCCTGATTTAATAGGTGGATTTCTTGTTCAGCTTAAAGATAAAATGCTTGATGCTTCTGTAAAACAACAATTGAATTTATTAAGAAAAAGGTTGGCAAAGGCTGACCAAGCATTAGTTAATTAAAAGGAAAATCTTAAGGAAGATAAAATGGCAGCAGTAAAACCGGAAGAAGTTTCATCAGTACTCAGAAAACAATTAGCAGGTTTTGACAGTGAAGTTGATGTTTATGATGTTGGAACCGTTTTACAAGTTGGTGACGGTATTGCCAGAGTTTATGGTTTATCCGAGGTAATGGCAAGTGAATTGGTTGAGTTCCCTCACGGTGTTATGGGAATGGTTCTTAACCTTGAAGAGGATAGCGTTGGCTGTGTATTGTTCGGTGAAAGTGAAAAAATCAAAGAAGGTGATTCCGTTAAACGAACAAAACGTGTAGCATCATTCCCGGTTGGTGAAGGAATGCTCGGAAGAGTTGTTACTCCTCTCGGTGAACCGGTTGATGGAAAAGGCGAAGTGCCGACTGAAAAATATATGCCGATTGAAAGAAAAGCTCTTGGTGTAGTTGCTCGTCAACCTGTTGTTGAACCTTTGCAAACCGGTATCACTGCTATTGATGCAATGATCCCGATTGGTAGAGGACAGCGAGAGTTAATTATTGGTGATAGACAAACCGGTAAAACCGCTGTTGCACTCGATACCATCATAAACCAAAAATATACTCACACCGAAGAAGCCAAAGCCGTTGGTGTAAAACCTGTTTACTGCATTTATGTTGCAGTCGGACAAAAAAATTCTACAGTAGCTCAAGTAGTTGCTAAATTGGAAGAGCAAGGTGCAATGGAATATACAACTGTAGTTTCTGCCCCTGCTTCTGTTCCTGCACCACTTCAATACATTGCCCCATATGCCGGTGCTACTTTAGGCGAATTTTTTAGAGATAACGGAAAGCACGCATTAGTTATTTATGATGACCTTTCAAAACAAGCTGCCGCTTATAGAGAGCTATCTTTGTTATTAAGAAGACCGCCGGGGCGTGAAGCATATCCTGGTGATGTCTTTTATTTACACTCAAGATTGCTCGAGCGTGCTTCAAAATTAAGTGATGATTTAGGTGGTGGAAGTCTGACGGCATTACCAATTATTGAAACCCAGCAAGGCGACGTTTCGGCATACATTCCGACCAATGTTATTTCAATTACAGACGGCCAGATTTATCTTGAACCGAACTTGTTTAACGCTGGTGTTCGCCCTGCTATTAACGTTGGTATTTCGGTTTCCCGTGTTGGTGGTAATGCACAAATCAAAGCAATGAAAAAAGTTGCCGGTTCTTTGAAATTAAACCTCGCACAATATAGAGAATTAGAAGCCTTTGCAAAATTCGGTTCGGATTTAGATAAAGCTACACAAAGAACACTTGCAAAAGGCGAAAGACTTGTTGAGTTATTGAAACAAGGTCAGTATCAACCAATACCGGTTGAAAAACAAGTAGTTAGTGTGTTTATTGGAACTAATGATTACCTTGAAACAATTCCTGTTAAAGATGTAAAAAGATTTGAAAAAGAATTTCTTGAATTCGTTGAATTAAAATACTCTGAAATTTTGAAATCCATTAGAGAAGAAAAAGTAGTAAGCGAAGAAACAACTGCTAAGTTGAAACAAGCAGCTGAAGAATTTTTGAGTAAATTTAAGAAGAGTGAGTAAGTAAAAATTAATGGCAACACTAAGGGACATAAAGAGCAGAATCAAGGGTGTAAAAAACACTCAGCAAATTACTAAAGCCATGAAAATGGTTGCAGCGGCTCGTTTACGTCGTGCGCAAGAAAATATTATTAACGCTCGCCCTTATTCACGCAAAATTACTGAAGTACTCTCTGATTTAATAGCTTTAGAAAAAGGCAGCGCCAACCCACTTTTTGAAGAACGAGAAGTTGAAAAGGTTGCATTAATTATTGTTACATCCGATAGGGGACTTTGCGGCGGCTTCAATATGAATGCTATTCGAAAGGCAGAAGAACTGATCAAAGATGAGTATAGCGAAGTCAATGCAAAAGGAAATCTCGCTCTTTATTGCGTAGGTAAAAAAGGATTAGATCATTTTAGAAAACGTAATTACAATATAGTTGGTGCTCACGCAGGAATTTTTTCTAACCTGCATTTCGAGTTTGCTTCTAAATTAACAAATGAACTTACTACAAATTTTTTAAATGGTGAATACGACAAAGTTGTTATTGTTTATAATGAATTTAAATCTGTGATTCAGCAGAATACATTAACTAAACAAATTTTACCGATTGCTCCGTTTAAAACTGAAACTGAAGAATTTGAGAAACAAAAGTTGGCAGATTTTATTTACGAACCGGACAAGCAATCAATAATTAACACATTGCTTCCGCGTCACTTAAAAGCACTGGTTTGGACTTCACTTTTGGATTCTTATGCGGCAGAACTTGGTGCAAGAATGACCGCTATGGATATGGCAACCGAAAACGCCAAAGAATTAATTCGTACATTAAATATTCTTTATAATAAAGAACGCCAGGCTGCAATTACTACTGAAATTTCAGAGATTGTTTCCGGCGCTAACGCTCTTAAAGATAGTTAAGATATTAAGATTTGAAAAGAATTACTAATTTTGTATCTTTACTCGATTAGCCTATGTTCGATGATATAAGTCAAAAACTTGATAAAGCATTAAAAAAAGTAACCGGACAAGGCAGAATTACTGAAAATAATGTGTCTGATACTCTTCGCGAGATTAGACGTGTTCTTTTAGATGCTGATGTAAACTACAAAGTAGCCAAGCAGTTGGTTGACGATGTTAAGCAAAAAGCAATGGGCAAAGAAGTTCTTGCTTCCGTTACCCCAGGTCAACTTCTAACAAAGATTTTTCACGATGAGTTGACTGAATTAATGGGAGGGCGAAATCAAGAGATTCGCCTTAATCCATCCGGGGTTACGGTTATTTTACTTGTCGGTCTGCAAGGTTCGGGTAAAACAACTTTCAGCGGTAAACTTGCTAAATATTTGACAAGTAAAAACAGAAAAGTTGTTTTAGCCGCAGCAGATATTTACAGACCGGCAGCAATTGAACAATTAAAACAGCTTGGTGAAAGAATAAACGTTCCAGTCTTTTCGATTGACGGAAGTAATGATGCAGTAAAAATTGCTGCGGAAGCTGTTCAATTTGCAAAAGATAATGGCTTAAATACCGTTATTATAGATACTGCCGGTCGTTTGCATGTAGATGAAAAATTAATGGATGAAGTTACTGCAATTAAGGAGAAGGTTAAACCTTCCGAAACTTTATTTGTAGTTGATTCAATGACCGGTCAGGATGCGGTTAATTCTGCTAAAGCATTTCACGACCGTGTAGATTTTGACGGAATTGTTCTTACAAAACTTGATGGTGATTCGAGAGGCGGATGTGCTCTTTCGATTAATGCGGTTGTTAATAAACCCGTAAAGTTTATCAGCTTAGGTGAAAAATTAGACTCAATTGAAAAATTTCATCCTGATAGACTTGCTTCCAGAATTCTCGGTAAAGGGGATATAGTTTCTTTTGTGGAAAAGGCGCAAGAAACAGTTGACCAAAAAGAGGCCGAGAATCTTGAAAAGAAATTACTCTCGAATCAATTTGACTTTGAGGATTTCCTTAAGCAGATTAAAATGATAAAAAAAATGGGATCATTGCAATCGCTTATGGGAATGATTCCAGGGATGAATAAAACAATTAAAAATGCCGATGTTGATGATAAGCAGATTGTAAAAGTTGAATCGATTATTCAATCTATGACAAAGTTGGAAAGGAAAAATCCCAAAGTATTAAATGGTAGCCGCCGCAAGCGAATTGCAATCGGCAGCGGGAACTCAATTCAAGATGTGAACCGTCTGCTCAAACAATTCAAAGAGATGCAGAAAATGATGAAAATGTTTAGCTCAAAAGGCGGTAAGAAAATGTTGAACAAGTTCGGAAATATGAGATTTAATTAAAAATAAATGTAAATTAATTTAAGAGGAGTATTTAATTTGGCAGTTAAGTTGAGATTACGAAGAATGGGCAAGAAGCGACAACCGGTTTATAAATTGGTTGCCGCAGATGTGCGTTCACCTAGAGACGGAAGATTTATTGAATCTTTTGGTTTATACAATCCGAAAACTGAACCGACAACAGTTGAAATTAATGAGGAGAGAGCGTTATATTGGTTAGGTGTTGGCGCTCAACCTACTACAACTGTTAAAAATCTTCTATCTGCGGAAGGAATTCTTTACAAAAGAGAATTGATGAAACGAGGTTTGAGCGAAGAAGAAATTGCAAAAGAATTGGAAGAATGGAAGAATCAACGAGAAGCAAGAATCGCTAACGCTAAAACCCAAGCTGAAAAGGCAAAAGCTGAAGCTGAAAAAGCGAAAGCCAAAGCCGATGAAGAAAAAGCTAAAGCTGAAGCAAAGGCTAAAGCCGAACAAGAACAAGCAGAAGCGAGTGCTAGCGAAGAAAAAGCTGCTGAGGAAACAGAAGAACCTAAAGCAGCCGAAGAAAAATCGGAAGCAGATTCAAAAGAATAATTTTCTCTTTGCCTTAAGGGCAAAGGTAATTTATTGTCTAATAATCTTAAGGTATTCCTATGAAGGAATTTATTGAATTCATCGCAAAACACTTGGTGGATAATCCTGATAGTGTTTCTATTGAACAAGCTGAACCGGATGAAAAGACAGTCGAATTGACTTTGAAAGTCGGTCAAGACGATGTCGGTAAAGTTATCGGGAAGCAGGGTAAAACCGCTCAAGCAATGAGAACATTGCTTACAGCTATTGCAGCAAAAGACGGAAAGAGAGCTATCCTTAAAATTCTAGATTAATTTTCTGGTGAGCTCAAAAGAATTTTTTGCTTTTGCTGTAATTAAATCGAGTGTAAATACCAAAGGTTGCCTAAACCTTAAGAACTATTCTGATTTTTCTGACAGATTGCTAAATCTGAAATATGTTTTTATTGATGTCTTTGGCGATAAACGGAAATTCTTCGTCGAAGACTTTTATTTTTCGGGTGAAAATCCCGTGATAAAATTTCGGAATTTTGATTCGGCTGATGATGTGAAATTTCTTGTTGGTAAAGAAATCTTTACCGATAAGGAAAATTTTATTGAGCCAGAATCGGACGAGTTTTTAGTTAATGAACTTATGGGTGCCGAAGTTTTTAAAGGTGATAAGTTCTTTGGTAACTTGATAGATGTTGAAAATTATCCGGGAAATGATGTTCTGATAATTCAAGATTCCGATGGGAATGAAATTCTAATCCCATGCGTTAAAGAATTTATCGATTCGATTGACTCAAATAATAAAAAGATTTTCTTGAACCCGGATGCAGGTCCTAATTATGATGAGGTTTGATATTATATCGGCTGTGCCGGATTTGTTGAATAGTCCCTTGAATCACAGCATTGTAAAAAGAGCGCAAGACAGAAACTTAGTTGAAATACACGTTCATAATTTAAGAGATTACGCACACGATAAACACAAAACTATAGATGATAAGCCGTTCGGCGGCGGACCCGGGATGTTGCTTAAACCCGAACCGTTCTTTGAATGTATTGAAAAACTGCAAAGCGAAAGAGAGTATCAACATATAATTTTCACTTCCCCCAAAGGGAAGCAGTACTCTCAAAAGGATGCAAATAAAATTTCCTTGGCAGAAAATGTTATAATAATTGCCGGTCATTACAAAGGAGTTGATGAGAGGGTAAGAGAAACTTTTTCTACCGACGAATTCTCGATTGGAAATTTCGTTTTGAGCGGTGGTGAGCTGCCTGCATTAATGATTGTTGATTCGGTTGTGAGATTAATACCAGGTGTATTAAACGACAGCGAGTCAGCGTTGAATGATTCACTTATGGATGGTGATTATGTTGAAGCACCGTATTATACTCGTCCGGCTGAATATAAAGGTTTGAAAGTACCGGATGTTTTGCTAAGCGGTAACTTCTCAAAAATAAATGAGTGGAAAGAAGCTCAATCTAAGTATTTGACAGAAAAGTGGAAAAAAAATAATTCTTCGGAGTAGTTATGGATAAGATACAAGAAATACTAAAAGAGCAGTTGCGAACTGACTTACCGGCATTTAAAACCGGTGACAGAATTCGTGTTCACGTTCGTGTTATTGAAGGTGATAAAGAAAGACTTCAACCGTTTGAAGGTGATGTTATAAGCATTAGAGGAAACGGGTTGAACAAAACTTTTACGGTTAGAAAAATTGCAAGCGGTGTTGGCGTTGAAAGAATTTTTAACTACAACTCTCCCAAAATTGCAAAAGTTGATGTTGTGAAAGAAGGTAAAGTAAGAAGAGCAAAACTATATTACTTACGAAACCTTTCGGGTAAAGCTGCTAGAATTAAAGATAAAAACATTCAGTAGCAAGAAATTTATTCTTTAGCCGCTATTTATTGTAGCGGCTTTTTTTATTTTAAAGAAATGGTGATTTTATGAAAATATTAATCCCGCAAAATATTTATGCTGCTCTTTTTGTAATGTCTCTACCAGATGAGATGAAAAATAATGTCGAAGTAAAACCATCTTCCGTTATTTGTAATGAATTGGAAGAAAATGCTGATAGCGTTGGACTAATGCCTTCGATGGATCTTTTTAAGCACAAAGATTTATTTGTTTCCTCCAAGTTGGGAATTTCATTCGACGGAGTATTATCAAACACTTACATTTATTTTGAACCGGATCAGTTGGATTTTAAGGAGCTTTTTTTACGCGGTGATGTTTCCACAAATGAAATAATTTTATCAAAAATATTATTTTCTGAAAAATATTCACGTGATGTAAACGTTGTGCTTGATACTCAAGATGTAGATTTTGATAACAACAATTACATAATTGTCGGCAATGAAAATTTGGACTATAATCCGATTGATAAAGGTATGAGTTTCGCCGACCAAATTGCATCATTGATTGATTATCCTTATGTGAATTTTGTGCTTGCTTCAAAAAACGAAGGTAATATAATTGAGTTGGAGCAGACATTAGTTGAACTCGATAAAAAAATCGAAGACAACATAGAAACCTATTTATCCAAAATTGAATTGAAAGATAATTTATATGATGCAATTGTTGCTGAACTTGGAAGTGTGTACTTTGAAATGACTCAAAATGAAAAAGAAGCATTGGCTGAGTTGCTTCATTTACCTTTTTACCGGGGAATTTTTGACGAGATAATCGATTTGAAATTTGTGTAAGCGAATCCCGCAATTTTTAAAATTGCGGGATTCTTGTTGCTTTAATTTAAATTGCTGTGTGAGATACCGTAATTACATTCGGATTACTTCTAATTGAAGAAAGCATATCGTTAGTTGCGGATTGTTTTAGTTTCATTGTACAAGTAGCAACTATACCGCCGTCAAAAATAATATTTTCAACTTCTTCGATGTTTATATCACCTTGTCGTAGCACATCCATAATTGATGCGAGCACACCGGGTTTATCGTAATGTTTTACTACTAATTGATAATGAGCATCGGTTTTTTTAGCTCTATTGACCCAATGAGCAATCACACCGCTGTTAATAAAATCGATAATAATATTTACAGCTTCTTCAGCCACTGCATTTTGGGCCTGCTCGGTTGAAGCCCCGATGTGATGTGTTACGTAAATACCGTCAACATCCTGCAGCTTGGATTTTACTTCACCGGTTTTCTGTTCAGGTTCATCTGCAAAAACATCAAGGCCTGCTTTAATACCTTTTTCTTTAACCGCTTTAATTAAAGCATCTTCGTCCACAACACCGGGTCGAGAAGTATTTATAAAGTAAGCACCGTTCTTCATATAAGAAAACATCTTATCATTGAATAAACCTTTTGTATTAGGAGTAAGCGGAAGGTGTAATGAAACGATATCCGCAATCGGTAATACTTGGTCAAATTCGGAAAAGTCTTTGTATTCAACACCTTCGATTCTTGAGATATCTTTCCCGTAAACATTCATACCAAAAGCTTTTGCACGGATAGCAACTTCTTTACCGATATTTCCTAAACCAACAATGGCAATAGTTTTACCGTACAATCCTTTCCCTTTTGAATAGGCAGCTTTGTTCCATTTGCCCGCTTTAAAATCTGCCACATTATCCGGAATTTGTCTATCAAGTGCAATCATTAATCCCATTGCAAGTTCTGCTACTGCAATTGCATTTTTACCGGGACAGTTAGCTACATAAACACCTTTCTTATTAGCGGCGGCTACATCAATATTGTTGTAACCGGCACCGGCTCGTATTATCAAATTTAATTTTTGTGCATTCATTATAGTTGCTTCGTTCACAACTGTTGAACGGACGACAATAATATCTACGTCTTTTGCTGCTTCAGGTAAATCGTTTTCTCCGAGCTTAGGCTCAAAAATAACTTCAAGATCGTGGTCTTTAAGTTTTTGAATGTATTGCTCGGGTAATTTGTCTGCAATCAAAACCTTCATCTTTTCACTCATTTCATCCTCTTCTAATTTTATTTTTTGTTTTATTTCATCATTGGAATTTTAACGCCGAATTTTTTTGCATTGTTTATAGCTCTTTCATAACCGGCATCCGAATGCCTCATAATTCCCGTTCCGGGATCATATGTTAAAACACGCTCTAATCTTTTTTCGGCTTCTTTTGTTCCGTCTGCTACAATTACCATTCCGGCATGAATTGATTTTCCAATTCCAACACCCCCGCCGTGATGAACGGAAACCCAGCTTGCGCCGCCGATTGCATTCATTAATGCATTCAAAATAGGCCAATCGGCAATAGCATCACTTCCGTCTTTCATTCCTTCGGTTTCACGGTACGGGGAAGCAACGGAACCGCAATCCAAGTGATCTCTTCCGATTACAATAGGAGCTTTTACTTTTCCGCTTGCAACGAGGTCATTAAATATTTTACCCATCTTTGCTCTATCACCATAACCGAGCCAGCATATTCTTGTGGGCAAGCCTTGGAAGTGGACTTTCTTTTGAGCCATTTTTATCCAGCGAATAAGAGCTTCATCTTCCGGGAAGGCTTCCATAACAGCTTTGTCTGTTTCATAAATATCATTTGGATCTCCTGATAAAGCAGCCCAACGGAAAGGACCTTTACCATCACAGAAAAGAGGACGAATATATTCGGGTACAAATCCGGGTATATCGAATGCATTAATCAATCCGTTTTCTTTGGCTTCACCTCGAATGTTATTCCCGTAATCAAAAGTTATAGCTCCTTTTTTCTGGAATTCCAACATTGCTTTAACGTGTGTAACTATTGTTTTACGAGCTTGTTTGATATATTCTTCGGGGTTTGATTTACGAAGCTCAAGTGCTTGTGACAAACTCATTCCCATAGGAACATAACCGTTTAACACATCATGGGCAGAAGTTTGGTCAGTTAGAACCTCGGGAATAATTCCTTTTTCTAAAATAGCGGGTAAAACTTCGCCGGCATTACCCACAAGTCCTACCGAAAGAGCTTCTTTTTTTTCTTTAGCATTTAGAACTAATTGTAATGCTTCATCTAGGTCATAACTTATTTTATCAATGTAGCCGGTATCAATTCTTTTTTGAATACGCTTTTCATCAACATCAATTCCGAGGAATGCAGCTCCGTTCATTGTGGCGGCAAGCGGCTGAGCGCCACCCATACCACCAAGACCGGCTGTAAGCAATAATTTGCCTTCAAGCGTTCCATCAAAATGTTGATTTGCACATGCTGCAAATGTTTCGTAAGTGCCTTGCAAAATCCCTTGTGTGCCGATATAGATCCAGCTTCCGGCAGTCATTTGCCCGTACATCGTTAAACCAAGATTTTCCAAACGGCGGAATTCATCCCAGTTTGCCCAATCTGGGACGAGTAATGAGTTAGCAATTATTACTCTTGGTGCATCTGTGTGAGTTCTAAAAATACCGACCGGTTTGCCGGATTGTACCAAAAGTGTTTCATCATTTTCTAAGTTTTTTAGAGATTCAATTATTGCATCGTAGGCTTCCCAATTTCTGGCGGCTTTACCCGAGCCGCCGTAAACTATTAATTCTTCCGGTTTCTCTGCATTTGCAGGGTCCAAGTTATTCATAAGCATGCGCATAGCTGCTTCTTGGATCCACCCTTTGCAGGTTAATTTTGTTCCTTGAGGTGCTCTAATTTCTTTTGTTTTTGTAGTCATTTTACTCACTGAAATGATTTTGCAAAATACTTTTGTATTGCTTATACATCGATTTCAACAACCACTTTTTTATAAACCAGCTTTTCTCGATTTGTTTTTCTATGTTTTTAACGTTTTCACGTATGTGAAGAGCTAACTTAGTTGATTCTTCTTTTGTAAGTTTGGTTTCTTCATTTCCTTCCTGAAGTTTTTCGAGAAGAGATTGAAAAACTTTTACTTCGCGGTAAAATTTATCATCGCCTGATATTTGGCTTAGAGCCTGCTTACAAAAAGTGGTGAGAATCTTTCTTTCGTTTGTATCAAATGAATAGTTGTAACTTTTGAAAAGTTTCTTTGCCATAATTTATTCTTTCAAAGACAGAAGCTTTTCTCTAATCTGCTGATAACCGGGTTTTATCACATCGTAAATATATTTTAGTCTTTCATTGTAAGGAATAAAAGCAGATTTCATTGCGTTAATATTCAACTTTTCGATGTCGTCAAGACTAATATCAAACAACTCGGCTGCAATAGTATATTCTTTTGTTAGTGTGGTATCACTCATTAACCTGTCATCGGTATTAAGAAAAACTCTGAACTTCTCTTTAAATAGTTTTATAAAAGGATGATTTTCTAATTTATCAACTGCACCTGTGTGAACATTGCTAAGTAAACAGATCTCTATAGGGAGTCGGGTATCTAAAACATATTGAGCTAATTCGCCGAGCGCAACAACATTACCTTCTTTATCGAATGTTATGTCTTCGGTTAATCTTGTTCCATGCCCAATACGATGCGCGCCGCAAATTTGGATAGCTTGCCAAATCGATTCTTTTCCGAAAGCTTCTCCGGCATGTATAGTAATATGAAAATTTGCTCTTTGTATAAACTGAAATGCGTCAACATGTTTTTTGGGAGGATAACCGCCTTCTTCTCCGGCAAGGTCAAACCCCACAACGCCTTTATTTCGGAAATTGACCGCAAGTTCGGCAATTTCGAGTGTGTTTTTCATATTACGCATTCCGCAGAGTATCAAGCCGTATCCAACCCCGAATTTCTTTTTACCTTCTTCCAAACCTTCAAGCACAGCATCAATCACGTCATCATAATGCAAACCTTTTTGGGTGTGAAAAACGGGAGCGAAACGAGTTTCAATATAACAAACACCGTCATTTGCCATATCTTCCATCATTTCAAATGCAATTCGTTTCAAGGAATCCTTTGTCTGCATTAACGCAATCGTATGCTCAAAACCTTGAAGGTACTCAACGAGATTTCCCTTATTTGCTCCCCGATGGAACCATTCTGCGAGTTCTACCGGATCGGTGGTAGGAAGCTTTTTGTATTTGTACTCTTTAGCGAGTTCAATAATAGTTTGCGGTCTTAAACCGCCGTCCAAATGATCGTGGAGCATCACTTTTGGAGCGGATTTTATGATTTCTTCAGTTTTCAATTCCATAATTCCTCTTTATCAAAAATATTCTTTTAGAGTCCGAAAATCAATTTAAAGAGTATAAAAGTAAAACCAAAAGAAAATTAAAATTACCTCAGCGGAAAGAACAAAGGATTATTTAAATTTACGGTAATGGTTTTCTGTAATTAACTCACCCTTTATATTCTTGATTATCGGGTCTCATTTTGGTAATTTGGCAAACCTATTTAAACAAAATTAATTGTAAAGGGAGACAGAATGAAAAGGTTTTTTGTAATAATAAGCTTATTAGCGATGGTATTTGGATTTGCAGCATTTCAATGTGCTTCAACAGAAATTACAAGTGCCCGCTTATACTTACAGCAGAAAAATTACGATAAAGCATTAGAAATATTGCTTCAGGAAGTTGAAAAAAATCCACAAAGTGCAGAAGGATATTACTTGTTGGGATATGTTTATGGTGAGAAAGGCAATATAGAAAAAATGGTTGAAAGTTTTGAAAAATCTCTTGCCATTAGTGATGAGTTTCAAAAGGAAATAGCCGATAGCAGAAATTATCATTGGGCTGATAATTTTAATAGCGGTGTAGCCTATTTCAATAGAGCTGCTCAAACAACCGATGAAGATTCCTCAAAAATGATGTTTAATAAATCTATTGAAAAATTTGAAGCAGCTATTCTGGCTCAACCGGATTCAATCGATACATATAAAAATTTGACATTTGCCTATCTGAATGCCGGAAGGGTGGACGAAGCTGAAGCGCCGTTGAAAAAATTAGTTGAAAAAGGCGGATCTGCAGATTCATATTCAATGTTGGGTGAAATTTATATCACCAAAGGTCAGGAATTGATGAGCAAATATAGAGAATCCGGGAATGCTGAAGATAGCCTAGCCGCAATGGCTAAATTTGATGAAGCAATTTCGGTACTTCAAAAAGGCCGAAGTGAATTCCCTGAAAATGGCGATATTCTTCTTTATTTATCAAATGCATATATTAATGCCAATAAACTTGATGTTGCAATGGATACTTTTAAAGAAGGTGTTAAAGTAGATCCAAACAATAAGTTTTATAGATATAATTACGGAGTTCTTCTTTTAGAGGCTAAAGATTACCCCGCTGCAGAAGAACAATTTATTAAAGCAATTGAATTGGATCCCGATTACTCAAATGCTGTTTATAATCTTGCGGCAACATATGTAAAATGGGGAACTGAATTGAGAGATGCAGCTGAAGCTGCTCAAACCGGTGACGAATCTTATAAAGAAAAATTTGAATTAGCTCTTCCTCGATTGGAAAAATACCTTGAACTTAATCCTGAAGATGCTGCAATGTGGGAATTGATCGGAAGAGTGTATGCTAATTTGGGAATGACGGAAAAATCTATGGAAGCTTTTGAAAAAGCGGATTCATACAAATAATGATTATATACTTTTTAAAACCGCCCACATATCAATTTGGTATGTGGGCTTTTTTATGAATGGAGGAAATATGAATAACCCGGAACAAAAAAAATCACAGCAATTAAAAATTGAACTTGGCGAAAAAGAAGCAGAAGGTATATATTCAAATCTTGCTATTATTACACACTCTCCTGCGGAATTTGTTATTGATTTTACGAGAGTTGTACCCGGTGTGCCGAAAGCCAAAGTGCTCTCTAGGATTATAACCACACCGCAGCATGCTAAAATGCTTTTAAAAGCGCTTCAGGATAATATCAATAAGTTTGAAACACGTTTTGGTGAAATAAAATTGGAAGGGCAGCCTGGTCATCAATTTGGATTCACGAATGTTGATAAGGATAGTACAATTAATTAGTCCGAAGCCAAACCGATAAAAATTTTCGAACAAAATTTTACTTGTAGTCTTTTGTTATCCAATTTTTTATTTTGAATATCGCTTACGAAGATTGACAGCGGACACAAGACAAAAAGGCACTTTTGCATTATATTCAAATGAATCTCTGAAATAAATCGGTAGGGCGATATATGAAAAAAATTATTACTATTCTTTTTCTTTCTGCACAATTTTTTATAACAACCGCACAATCCTATACAATCGATTTACAAGTAGCATCATTCTCTGAAATGGATTTTGCACCGTTTATTTTTTCCAATGATCTATCCGGTGCACCAAGGATATTTGCGGTTAATATTACTCCGGAAGAGGGAAATATTAAAGTTCGCGGAGAACTTTTCTGGAAGAAGGATGTTAATTCAAATTTTGAATGGCTGCTGACTTTCAAAACGAAAGCTTTTTCTGCTCGTTCCTTCTTTAACACTGACCTTGGAAATTCAATTGCCTTGGGAAGAGGCAGTAGCGATGATGATTTGGTTGAAGAAAATAGAAAGCGGGGCAAACCGACTAATGAGTATATGCTGACAGTCTATCTCTTGGATGAAAATGGTAATCAATTAGCATCTGATACGGAATATTACGAATTCAGAAACCCTGCTCAAACTCTAACTATACTTTCTCCACAGCAAGGGTCTCTTCAAAATATTGGAGGAGTACAGGCTGAATGGACCGAACTTACGGGAATTGATTATTATCAAGTTCTTGCAAATGAAAGATCAGATGCATCTGAATCATTTGAGGAAGCTTTGCAGTCCGGTGATCCGTTAATTAATAATGTTCAAGTAGGTTTAACAAGCAGTATTGATCTAAGGACATTACTTTCACGAGAGTGGCTGCCGGGACAAGAAATAGTTCTCCAAGTTTCTGCAATGCCCTCAGGCGGCTCTCCGTCAGATTTAATTCGAAGTGATATAATTAGTTTCTATTTAGATGATCCCGCAAATCCTTTTAGTAATTTTACCTCAGATAATATTGGAAATATTCTTCAATCATTGCAGGATGGTTTAGGAAGCGATTTACTTGATAAATTATTAAGCGGTGATGTTTTGATTACTGAAATACAATGGGAAGATACCGGTCTTCCACTTACTCCTGATGAAATCCAAATGCTTTTGGATTATTTGAGACAGAATCCCAACAACTTAATTAATGTTGAACAAGATTAATGAAGGTGAGCACAATGAAAAGAATATATTTATTGGCAATAATTTTATCCTTTGCTTTACTAAATATTTATGCATTAACGCCGCCTTCTGTTGGTGTTTTAACTAAGGTTATTCAAAAGGTGGAGTATAAATCCGTAGAAGATGGTAATTGGGATAAAGCTGAATTAGGCGGTATACTTTATGACGGTGATGAGGTAAGAACCGGAAATCGTTCACTTGCCCTTCTGAAATTTTTGGATAATTCTTTGCTAAGAGTCCGCGAAAATTCTATTGTGACAATTTACGGAACGAAAGAAAATTCGCAATTGAATAAGAACACATTTATTCAACAGGGTCAAGTTGGTTTTGAGGTTTCTAAACAAGAGGGTGAGGAATTTAAATTTACAACCCCAACCGGTGTAGCTTCAATTAGAGGAACTTCCGGTTTTTTTGAAGTGCCTGCTGACGGCTCAATGCTTCTTTATGTTGACGAAGGGTTGGTTGAAATTGAAAGCCAACGTGGTTCTAAAGCAAGTGGTTCTGTTGGAGCCGGGCAAGTTGCCCGTATTAATACATCCGGCGACTTAAATATTGAGTCAGCTTCTGATGTTGTAAAAAACAAATTTAATTCTTTACAGCGTGATGAAACTAAACGAATCAGATTAAAGCTCAATAACGGCGAAGAATATATAATAGAGTACCTTGAATAAAATTTTAAAATATTTTTGAGGTTGAAATGAAGCGAGGGCAATCATTTTTACTGGATTGTATTTTGTTAATTTGTTTTTCCGTGGGTTCGTTAGTAGCTCAACCGAGCGATTTAATATCAAGAGTTGATTATGGTGAAGCTATTGCTAACCAGCCTCTTGAATTAAGCGCAGAACTTTTTTCTTCAGCCGAAATTAGTTCTATTTTTATTTCTTTCCGGAATTTTGGAGAATCCGAGTTCGTAAGAAGGGAAATGGAAATCAGGGGTACAACTGCTTACGGAGTTATTCCGGCAGAATATGTAACCCCGCCTTCGTTGGAATATTATTTAATTATTTCTATGGATAACGGAACTGTTTCAACTTATCCAGTGGGTAGTCCGGAGCAAATACCGCCGGAAAGAATTCCGGTTAAATCTGTAGAGGAAAAGGTTGGCGATGTATTGATTTTAACTCCGGTTGAAGGTGAAAATGTTTCATCTGATGAATTGCTCGTAACTTTATCCTTTATTAAAGCATCCCCCGAAGTTGATCCCAAGGCGACAAAAATTTATTTAAGCGGAACCGATGTAACAGAGTATGCACTTTTTGCCGAGGATTTAATAATATTCAGCGGAAATAATTTTCCCGAACCGTTTCGAAATCAAACTCAGATTTTGAAAGTAGAAGTGTACGATAACTTGGGAAACTTGAAAAGTACTACATCACGAAGTTTTGTAACTGTTAGTAAAAGTTATCTCGCCTCACTCGGAGACCAATTCAAATATAATATTAATTTGAAAGGTGAATCCCGGAATGAAACCTTTAACGAAGAATCCACATGGTACAATAATCTTGATGCAAGATTTAAAGGCACTTATAATGATTGGAACTTTGACGCCAAAGTCTATGCAACATCCGAAGAAAAAAGTTATAGACAACCGCAGAACAGATATTCGGCCAAGGTAAGTACCGATTGGCTTAATCTCTCTTTTGGTGATAGTTATCCGGTTTACCCGGAAGTGATTTTAAGCGGTAAAAGAGTCCGCGGTATTGATGCAGGGGTCAATCTAGGTTTCTTTAGTTTACAGGCAAGTTACGGGCAGGTTACAAGAGGTATCGAAGGTGCATATTTACAAGGTTATCCGGTTGATAGTACCAGTGCTTTACTCAGCAGTGATGTAATAGAAGTTGACGAAGCAAAATACGGCTTCCCCTATGCACGAGTTGAATTAGGTGAATATTCCAGGAATATTTTGGCAATCAGACCATCATTTAAAGCAGGTGAGAGTTTTGAGTTTGGTTTAACTATGCTGCGAGGCGGAGATGATAAAGGTTCAATTGAATTCGGTAAAAGCCCTGAACAGAATTTAGTTTTTGGAACCGATATGAAGTTGCAGTTGGATCAAAGAAGAATTGAATTAAGCGGAGAGGCTGCTATTAGTTTTTACAATTCAGATATCAGCACCGGGACGTTAACAGATACACAAATTGATTCGGTTTTCGGTGGTAACGGAGTTATTGATGTTGACCCGGATGTTGTAAAAACTTTCAAATCCGTATTTGGCAATTTTATGGATATTAATCAATTTTTCGGTCCTTGGAATATCGAAGAACTTTCTTCACTTGCTGCCGAAGCGGCTCTTGGTTTGAACTATTTCAACAACAATCTAAAAATGAAGTATATTTACCGTGGTAATGATTATACTTCATTCGGTCAAACTTATCTCCGTACAGATGTTGCCGGTTTTAATATTGTTGATAGAATTAGAATGATTGAAAACAAGGTTTTTCTTTCACTTGGTTATGAAAGATTGGAAGATAATTTACAGGATACTAAAATTGCAACAACCGCCTACCAAACATTGAACACTTCCGTTTCAGTTTATGCGGGAGAGGGAATCCCAAATATAACCTTAGGTTATACAAGATATGATAACAGCAATGATTTGGATGAGGCTGATTCTACTTACTACTCTTCCGCTATTGATGATGCAACGAATAAATTTTATGCACAGGTATCTCACGAATTTCTATTAGAAATTCCCCATAGAGCGAATCTCTATTTATCTACTTCAAATAGAGAGGATAATTCACTGCGTAATAATGATGCTAATAACCTTTCGATTTCTTTTAATATTAGAAGTGAATGGAGTAAAATATTTACAAGTCATGCCGGAGTAACTTATTACACAAGTGAATCTGCTTCGTTACCTTACGATTACTCATCAATATTTTTAGGAGGCACTGTTTATCTGCTTAAGAATAAACTTGATATAACTGCAACATTCAGCCCAAGTTTTGGCGATTTTGAACGACAAGCTTTTGATTTGTTGGGTAACTATAACGTGATTGAAAATTTTACTTTATCTCTTCAAGTTAGACTTTATAGAATTCCTGATGTTAGTACCAATTCAATTATAGGTTTAATTACAAGATACACCTTGTAATATTATGAAATTAACTTTCGATAATGCTGCTTTGACTAAGTTCTTGGCAGCATTACTTACCACATTTGTAGTCCTTATCATTTCGTTGGATTTAATTATCCCCGTAACACCGCTAAAGCGTCTCGAACAAAAATTTATTGATTACCGTTTTAAAGAAAGAGGGGAAATAGATTTTAAGAATTCAGCCGATGTAATAATTTTGGAAATCACACAAGATACATACGATCAAATTCCCTCTCCTTACAATTCATGGCCTTGGCCACGGGAATATTTCGCGAGAATAATTGAAAACCTAAATGAAGCCGGTGCTAAGGCAATCGGGATAGATTTAGTTATGTCCAATCCCGATAAGTATTCCGAGGAGAATGATAAAAAGTTATTTAACGCTATAAAAAAATATCGAAATGTAGTTGTTGCCGGTAAAATTAATATTGAAGCTGAGGATGCAGCTGAACATTTGGGAAGAGAAACTTTAATACGAAGTGTGAATGAAAATTTTTCAAGTTTATTTTTTGATGCAGATAGTTCAATTGGAATTGTACAAGCCGTATCCGATAATGACGGTGTTTATAGACGATACGTACCTTACGTTTATTCATCGGTTGAAAGAAAAAAGGTTCCCTCTTTTGCTTATGCTCTGCTTAATAAATACTATAACAAACCATCATTTTATACTGCCGATAAAATTGATAACGGATTTATTTATAACAAAGTTGAAATACCGATTTATGAAGAATCAACAGTTCTGGTGAATTATTACGGACCTGACGGAACATTCCCAAGAGTAAAGTTAATAGACGTACTCGATGATTCTTCGTTTACAACTGTTGATGAAAGAGATTTCGAAACTCCAATCAATACTTGGGATAACCCGGATTACGGTTTAAAACATTCCGGTTTGTTTGATGATAAAATAGTCCTGATTGGCTCAACTATGCCAGAAGATAAAGATATAGTACCTGTTTCATTTTCTAAGGGTAAAAGAGAAGGAGATAACTTCATCTACGGAGTAGAATATCACGCAAATGCCGTGCAAAATTTCCTTGACCGTAATTTTTTGAATCCTTTGTCTTCAGATATTACAACACTTTTCTTAATCGCAATTACTCTCGGAATGTTTTATTTAACTTCTTTTTCAAAAAGAATTAAAATAAAAAATTCATTTGTTATTGAAGTTGGTGCCGTGTTCCTAGTTTTGCTATTAATATTTGCCCTTTTTAAAATTTCTATTATTCTGTTCGAATCGGAAAACTTAGTTATTCCGGTTGTTTACCCCTCTTTAGCAATGATATTGGGTTATGTGGGAAGTACGGTTTTTGAATTTATTTCTGAAAGAAAAAAGAGCACAATGGTAAAAGCGATGTTCAGCCAATATGTTTCAACCTCACTCGTAAATGAATTGATTGCTAATCCCGATAAATTAAAATTAGGTGGAGAAGAAAAAACATTAACAATCTTGTTTTCCGACATTGCCGGCTTTACCTCTTTTTCGGAAGGGAAAACACCTGAAGAAGTTGTAACGTTTATAAATCAATTTTTAGATGAGATGAGCGAATCCGTGCTTCAATTCAACGGGACTCTTGATAAATACTTAGGTGATTCTGTTATGGCATTCTGGGGCGCGCCGGTTGAAATTCCCGACCACGCCGAGCTTGCATGTAAATGTGCTATTGATATGAAAACACGTCTTGAAAAACTTAACGAAAAATGGAATACAGGCGATGACGCTGTTAAGATGCGTATCGGTATTAACACAGGCGATGTTGTAGTCGGTAATATTGGAGGTAAAAAAAGATTTGACTACACCGTGATGGGAGATAATGTTAATCTTGCATCGCGCTTAGAAGGTGCAAATAAATTTTACAATACATCAATAATGATAAGTGAATCAACTTACAACGATATTAAGTCAAAATTCATTACGAGAGAAATTGATACGATAAAAGTTAAAGGGAAAAAAAATATTACAAAGGTCTATGAGTTAATCGGAATGAAATTGAATGAAATGAATTCCTTATTTAGAGAATTTAGTGAAGGGATAAGGTTATACAAAGAAGGGAAATTTTCTGATGCATTAATTCGTTTTGAAAACGAGGTTAAGAATTCCGGTGATGAAGTTTCAAAAGTTTATATTAACCGATGTAAAGAATATATTTCAAACCCGCCGTTAAATTGGAACGGTATTACAATACTTACTGAAAAGTAGTTACCTGTTCAATCTATAAATGTAATAAACCGCAGCTGCAAAGAATAAAATATTTGCAAACCAAGCAGTAACCACGGGGTCTAAGACTCCGTTTTTACCGAAGGCTTCAACAATTTTTAAGAACACTAAATAAACGAAAGTGATTAGGATACTAATACCGAATTGAATTGCCAGCCCGCCTCGTCTTTTGTTAATTGAGAAAGGAAGTCCGAATAAAACAACTATAAAACTTGTAAAGGCAAATGCAATTCTTGAATGATACTCAATCCAAGTTCGTGTCGGGTCGTTGCCGGCGCGTTGCAAATTAATTGCGAAATCCTTTAACTCATCCAAGGTCATTTCCTGCGGTTTGCGCTGTTTCATAATTACATCGCGGGGGCGAAAGTTAAGTTGGTTCAAAGAGGTTGAGGTAAAATATTCGGCAGTTTCGGTTGAGTCTTTGAATGTTCTCTCAATTCCGTTTAACAAAACCCAACTGCTTGAACTTGAATCAAATCTCATTTTATTTGCATCGTAACGATGAACCATATTTGTTATATCATCAGGGCTAAACTCTTGAATACTTACTCGGTTCGCTTCACCATCTTCAACATCGTAGTAGGAAATAGTTACAATTCTATTTTCGCTGTCTTGAAAATATATATTATTGCCTGCGGTGATTAAATCCTTCTTCATATGTTTCTGCTCGATGTACACTTTATGTTTATTAGCCATCGGAACAATGTACCCGCCGAAATAAATTGAAAATAGACTGATGATAAAAGCCGTGGCAATAAACGGAATCATAAATCGGTAGAAACTAATTCCGCCTGCTTTAATTGCCGTTAGCTCGTTGGTTGTCTCCATCTTACCGACTGTGAAAAGTGCGGCAAGCAAAACAGCAACCGGAAGCATTAACCGTGTTATTTCAGGTATGAACACAATATAATATTGAACTATGATTGAGTTGGCTACGTTTTGGTCAATAAAATCATCGAGGTTTTCCATCATATCAATAATTACAAAAATTAATAGGAATGCAGCCAAACCGAAAAGTACAGTCTGTAAAAATTGTTTAACGATATATCTATCAATTTTTTTAATCATCTTCGGTCTTAACGGTTCTGAATTGCTTAGGAACAAGTTTGTTGAAAAATTCGAAGCTGAGAGTTACTCGTTCTTTAGCTGCTTTAATTGTTAGAAAAATACCGAGTATTCCAAGAACAAAATTTGCCGTCCAAATTCCCCAAAACGGTGATAACAATCCTCGATCTGCAAATTTTTCTCCACCAATTAAAAATGCCCAGTAAATCAAAAAGAAAAATAAAGAGACCCCGCCTGCAATTCCGAAACCTCCTTTGCGAATCATTGTTCCGAGTGGAGCACCTATAAAAATGAAAACTATACATGCAACGGGCAACGAATACTTTTTATGAATTTCTACCCAAAATCGATTAATACTTTTCTTATTTGCTTCAATTCTATATACACCCGCTTTCATGTTGTTCTCAGCATTCCTTATTACATCGGCTACCTTACTGTAATTAACCTTTAATTTTGCTGAATGACCTGCTAATTGTTTTAATACTATGCTGTCTTCAATAAATAGATTTTTTAATTGTTTATCGTAGTCAACAAAATATTCTTGTCGTAATATGCTGATACTATCTACTATTACCAGCATATCTTGAGCGCTTAACTCTCTATCACCGCGAGGTGCGCCGGGACCTGATTGCCGGAAAGTGAAATCTTCACCCGGCAAGGCAATTTTGTGTTTTTCGAACTTTAGAATTCTGTACTCTGAACGCTCAGAGATTTTTGATTCATGTATTTCTCCGTTCTTCAAATCAAGTATTAACTTTTTTTGGTTTTCAGAGAAATAAATTTTACCCTCTTTTGCAGTCACAATATTTGTTTTTATCGGTGAGGACTTGTCGTATATTGTCAAATCGATTAGAGTATTAGTTTCTCTATCAATATCTCTTGCCAATATTGAATAATTGGGAAGTTCATGAGAAAAAACTCCGGGCACTAAAGAAAATGTGGGTTTCTTACGCGAGATATCGTCCATTAAAGTTTTTGCGGCATGGTTCGCTTCCGGGTAAACATTATTATTGAAGAGAACAAGCAGGAAAGCGATAACAACTCCGGCGGCTAAAGGAGCAGCCATCATTCTATATAAACTAACACCGGAAGCTTTTAAAATAGCTACTTCGTTGTTTTGAGCAAGATTACCAAAGGCCATTAACGTTGCGATCAATACTGCCATAGGAATGACAAGCACAACCATCCATGCTAAGTTGAAGGCAATAAGTTTTACTATAACAAAAAAATCCAAGCCTTTGCCAACTAAACGATCCGCAAACTTCATTAAAAATTGAAGTAGAAAAACAGACATTAAGACGAAGCTGCCAAATAAAAATGGTAATCCATGGTTACGCAATATGTATTTGTCGATTATCATTGTTTTTAATTCCCGCACAAATTTACAAAAGATTAAGCATTCTTAGTAAACTTTTAATCCGTACATTTGATTAATGATAGTGCTGATTTTATCTCAATTTCTATTCAATATTCAATTAAAATTATCTGAAAATTCTATGTGATTAATTACAAAGTTGCCTTGAAAGGGTACTATTATAAATGTAAATTAATACGATAAAATTCATTTTGTACAGTATAAAATACTGTCTCTCAAAAGGGCGAAAAAAATCTTATTAATTCAGAAACTAAGGGAGTTATTGTGGAAAAAGTTATTAAGTATATCAAATCCAATACCGATAATTACATTAAACAGTTAGAAGATTATTTAAGAATACCGAGTATCAGTACTTCATCCAAACACAAAGGTGATTTGCAAAAGTGTGCTAAGTTTGTTGCCGGTCAATTGAAATCCGCAGGAATGACAAAAGTAAAAATAATTCCTACTGCAGGTCATCCTTTAGTATATGGTGAACTAATTCAAGACAAAAAATTACCAACTGTTTTAATTTATGGGCATTATGATGTTCAACCGGTCGATCCAATCGAACTCTGGAAATCACCACCTTTCGAGCCGAAGATAAAGGGCGGCAAAATTTGGGCACGCGGTGCAAATGATAATAAGGGACAAAATTTTGTTCATATTAAAAGTGTCGAAGCATTCAAAAAAACCGGAACAAAGTTACCTGTAAACGTCAAATACATTATCGAAGGTGAAGAGGAAATCGGTAGCGAAAATCTTGAAAAGTTTTTAAAGACAAATCAAAAAATGTTAAGCTGTGATGCGGTAATGATTTCGGATACTTCTTTATTTGAACCTAATGTTCCAACAATTAACTACGGCTTGCGTGGTTTGTGCTACATGGAAGTTGAAGTTACCGGTCCAAACCGTGACCTGCACTCCGGTTCGTTTGGCGGTGCAGTTGCCAATCCTATTAATGTTTTGGCTGAAATGATTGCAAAGCTTCACGATAAGAATGGAAAAATTACAATTCCAAATTTTTATAAAAATGTTAAGCGGCTTACACCTAAAGAAAGAGAAAATTATAAAAAACTAAAATTTTCTGATGCCGCTTTTGCTAAAGAACTTAATGTGCCGCAGCTTCAGGGGGAAAAAGGTTACAGTACGCTTGAAAGACTTTCGGGCAGGCCAACACTTGACTGTAATGGAATTTACGGCGGATATACAGAAGAGGGTGCAAAAACCGTTCTGCCCTCAAAAGCTACTGCTAAAATCAGTATGAGGCTCGTTCCCGACCAAGACCCAAAAGTTATTGCAAAAGAATTTACCAAATACATCAAAAAGATTGCACCAAAGAGCGTGAGAGTTAAAGTTAGAGAAATGCACGGCGGGTTGCCGATTGTTGTTCCGTTAGACAGCCCTGCCATGAAAGCTGCGGCTAAAGCTGCTTCAAAAGCATTCGGTAAGGAAACTGTCTTCACACGCGAAGGCGGATCAATTCCTATTGTTGTTCAGTTTGCTAAACAATTGAAAGCCCCCACAATCTTGATGGGATTAGGGTTGGATACCGATAATATTCATTCACCCAATGAGCATTTCAGTTTAAGCAGTTTTAAAAAAGGTATATTGGCTTCTGCATATTTTCTCGATGAATTTGCGAAGATAAAATAAACCTAATCAATAGGTGGTAAAATGAAAGTAATAAGGTTATTGTTTGTTCTTTTAGCTGCAGCCTTCATTATTAACTCTTGCGGCGAGGGTGGTGAACAAAAAACTGCCGATGAAGAACCAAGTAAAGATAAAGAAATTAGAAGGTCTAACTTAGAAATTAAGGAAGAACAAACCGAAAATAGATTCCCTTGCGATACTATTGCTCTTGAACAGCATATAATTGACAATTTCCCTGAAGGAACTTATTTGGTTGAATTCGACCGGACTTTCACTTACAATATTCCTAAGCCCGCTGTATTGTATTACAAAGGTGATAAGAATTATATCTTTGCAGTGATTGCAAAATCAAAACCGGGAGAACGAATAATAGAGCCGAAGAATATTGTCGGTTTTGAATCAAGTTATATTAATCTCGACAGCACTAAGCTCGGTACGGCATTTTTCTACCTGACTTTATTCAAGTGTGATAATGACGATTTTGTTCAACTTTGGGAAGCTGAAGTTCCTATTCACGGTGGGTTTAATAGAATGAGAATTAAAAATTGGAAAGAAAAAAGAATTCAATATATCGAGCTGAATTTTGAAGATGGTATTATTTCCGGGCACAGAAGTTATAACTTTTTCTTTGTCGATGGTATTGAAAAAAAACCACATCTTATGGAAACCTATTTAGGGATAGTACACAAACGAACTTTAGCTAATGTCAACGATGATAAATTTCCCGATTATTATGAATATCGTTTTACTGAGGATTCGACCGGAATTGCTATTCGTGATTCAATCCCGTTTTATTGGAGTGAAAAAAGGAATCTTTATATAACGGATGTTAGCCGAAGATGGTGGCGGGAATATTAACTGAAAGGAAATAATGAACAGAGAAGCTGATACAACACACAAATTAAAAAAAGTGTTTATGAATCTTTTCCCGGGTGCAGTTCCCGGGAATAACGGTGACATTAAAATGTTTACTTCATTTGAGAATGAATATCGATCAATTACGAAAGGTGTCGGTGTTAGAAGTTTAGCCGGTAATGTGATACTCAAATTTACCGGGAATGATGTACTCGATTTTCTACATCGTGTTTCTACAAATGACGTGAAAAATCTTGGGGTCTTCAAACAAAAAAACACACTCTTTACAAATGAAAAGGGCAGGTTGATTGATAGAACAACTTTGCTTAAAATCGGTGATTATTTCTTGTTAGCTGGAAGTCCTGACCCGGCTGAAAAATTGAAGAACTGGATTGAAAAGTACATTATTATGGAAGACATAAAAGTTGAAGATGTATCAAATAGTTTTACGATTTTTGAGTTTTATGGCGGACAAACAAATTCGTTTATGACGATGCTTTGCGGTGAAAAAATTAACGACCTCGATGGAGAAAATATTACCATCGGAGAAACCGACTCGATTAAAACATACATTACAAAAGTAAAGGAAGTTGATGGTATTGATAAATATTGGGTTATCGTCGATGCAGAGAGTGCGACAGAATTCGTTAAGTATTTAAAAGCGAATAAAAGCGTCTTTGATTTTAATTTTATCGGTGACAAAGTGTTTGAATATTTCAGAATTCAAAACGGGATTCCAAAATCACCTAATGAAATTAATGCAAATTTTAATCCGCACGAAGTAAACCTTATTAAGGAAGTAAGCTTTACTAAAGGATGCTACATTGGTCAAGAAGTTATTGCGAGATTAGATACTTACGGTAAAGTTCAAAGAAATATGAAGGGACTTAGAATTCAATTGGATAAATCTTTCGAGCTCCCAATTCAATTAATTGATGCAGAAGGTGGTGAAGCAGGGGAGATTACTTCATTAATCAAATCGGAGCAAAATGAATTTTACATTGGGCTGGCATTGGTTAGAAAGAAATCACTCGAGAGATCAGATGAATTATTTGCTCAAGTAAATGAGAAAGATAAAGTAAAAATTAATTTATTAGACCTGCCAATTACGGAATGAAAATTTATACGAAAACCGGCGATAAAGGAATGACCTCCCTTTTTGGAGGTGAACGTGTTTGGAAAGATAACTTAAGGATTGATGCTTACGGTAGCGTGGATGAAACTAATACTTTTATTGGGCTGGCATTGACGGAAATTGAAGATAAAAATTTGACGGAAACTCTTACTGCAATTCAATCAAAACTTTTTGTTGTTGGTTCAGACCTCGCATCACCGCTAAAAACGACAAAAGATAATCCTCATATACCTCGGGTGCAGCAAAGTTTTATTGAAGATGTTGAAAAAGAAATAGATTTTTACACCGATAAACTTCCCGAATTGAAACATTTCATTTTACCGGGCGGTACAAAGGGTGCAGCTTATCTTCATACTGCCAGAACAATATGCAGAAGAGCAGAAAGGAAAGTTGTAGCTCTTAGCAAAACAGAAGAAATTGGTAATTTTATTTCCGTATATTTGAACCGTCTTTCAGATCTTTTATTTGTTCTTGCACGTTATGCAAATTATGTAAGCAATACCCCGGATGTTGAATGGTATCCGCAAAATAGTTGATTGGATTCCTTTTAACTTCTTACTGCATACTTCCTACTAATTTTTAGGGGGTGACATTGGCTTCGACGGGGTTACTAGTTCTTTGAACTGCGCACCGTGTTCTCCGTAGACACGTTAAACGACGGAAACAAAACTAAATGGCGAATCTAATTACGCTTTAGCTGCGTAACCAAAACTTATGCAGCCGTTCTGTAATTCCCCGCATACCGGGATTTACAAGAACGCCGATTAGGTGTGCTAGCCGAACCGAATACTCAGATAGGTTAGGCGAAACTTTTCTGAGTTAGCTTTAGCAATGCCTGTCTGCCGGCTCTGCTAAAGTGAATTTTAATAAACAGACTATGTGTGTAGACGTTCACTGAAAGGTAGCTTCGGACGCGGGTTCGACTCCCGCCACCTCCACTCCAAATTACCCCTTATAAAACAATAACTTACGCAAAGTGCTTACACTATGGTTACGATTTTTGCAATTGAAAGCACTATTAAACCACTTCTTTGAACCAAGAAAAAAGCCATTTAATGTTGTGTCGATAGTGGTATTATTCAAAGATTAGATTTATTGTACTATGATACTAATTTACTTTAGTTTCTGCATTAAACAAGATTTTAGTTTTTTTTACTCCCTAAAAAGAGCTTCGGACACAATAAAAAAGGAATTTGAAAAAACAGTTTCTTGGTTTTTGGCTTTAGTTGGTTAGTCGTTCTCTTAATCAATTCTATTTCTGAATAAAACCAGGCTCAATAACCAAAAAACTAAGTAACAAATAACCAATTCTATCATTTTTTTATTGAACATTTTTAAACTTTTTCTTAGGTTAATTTTCAGTTCCAACAATTTAGGCTGTTATGGGTTATCGTCAGTATTTCTCATCTTCCCTAAATGATGAAAACTATTTTGTATATCAAGATATTTTCTGCTGTGTGTTAAATCTCCAATTTCTCGGCATAACAATATTATTAAATACATCTTATCAAGAATTAAAAGTGTAATTATAAGCAATATGTTGTTTTCTATTTCCAAATAAGACGAAAAATAAGATTTGCTTATAGAGAATTATTTTCTCGATAAGCAGAAGTAAAACTGAATAACTGATTCGTTATAAGTATATGTTATAGTGCTTATGAAAAAAATAATAATTATATCATTAATATTTATGAGTATTGCCATGGCGCAAGAAAATAGTAATTCAAAATTGTCAATCACAGAACAATTAGCTTACAGTACAATTCGAATTGAAGTAAGCAATGATAAAGAAAGTGGTGTCGGAACTGGTTTCTTTTTTCGGTTTCTTGAAAAGGACGGGAAAAATGTTCCTGCTATTGTGACAAATAAACATGTAGTTCGCGGAATGACAAAAGGTTCATTTCTATTTTCATCTTTAAATCAAGATGGAACTCCAAATAATAAAACTCATATTCCTGTTGTACTTGATAATTTTGAAAAACAGTGGATATTTCATCCTGATCCCCAAATTGATTTAGCAATTATGCCTATTCAGCCATTATTAGCTGAGGCAGCAAAAAAGAAATTAACACCTTATTTCATATCTCTTGATGAAAGTTTAATACCTTCTGATGAAAAATTAAGTGAATTGTCTGCAGTTGAAGATATTCTAATGGTAGGTTATCCTATAGGTCTTTGGGATGCAATTAATAATTATCCAATTTATCGTAAAGGTATTACTGCAAGTCATCCTTTAAATGATTATAACGGTAAATCGGAATTTGTCATTGATGCTGCTTGTTTTCCTGGTTCTAGTGGTTCACCTGTTTTCTTAGCTAATATTGGAAATTATGTCGACAAAAGTGGGGGGACAAATATTGCTACTCGTTTTTATTTCTTAGGAATTCTTTATGCTGGGCCTCAATATTCAGCAACTGGAGAAGTTGTAGTTGTGGATGTCCCAACTAAAAAAGATACACTTGTTGTTTCAAGTATACCAACGAATTTAGGTTATGTAATAAAATCTAAAAATTTATTTGAATTTGATTCTTTATTAGAAAAGTTAATAAATCAAAAGTAACGCACTATAACCAGCAAATCAACCCGACCGCGAGAAGATGCGATCAACTCGATTTCCTGTAAGGTTTTTAGTTCTTGTAAACATTGCTGTTCGGCGTAGTAGTTCCAAATAAATAAGTACCGCCGTGCTTTCGATTGAAGATAAGCACGGCTAAAAGTTATCGGCATTTGTGGGTAACGTGGCATTGCTGCTTTGGGGCGGACGGGTTATTTGCAACGCCGTTATATTACTAGAAAATATTTTTCAATCAAATATATTATCAAAATGAATCTAAAATCTACAAAAGTTAAATATGTATTAGGAATAATCGGAGCAATAATAATCGGTGCCATTGGTAGTGGTATCTGGGAAATGCTTCTTGAGCCATTTTTTACTTTAGCTTCTGAAAATATTATTAATGGTATATCCCATTTATCCTCTTCGCTTGAAGACTCTTTGTACAAAAGTATAGCTAGGGGGTATAGCGAAGAGATGTCTTATTTTGCAGTGTCACTAATACTATTTATTCTTTCTGGTTTTCTTGGAGTTATATCATACGATTTTGTCTTTAAACATAAGAAAGGAAATTTTTATAAAACAATCGAATCGGAAATTGAGAATGTAGAAAATATAGAAAATCCTAAAGAAAAAATCATCGAACTTAAGTCAAGATTAGAAAGCCGCAGTATACGTCTTCGAAAGATTGGTTATATATTATTTTCATTTGTTGTTCTCATTTATTTTTTTCTTGTTGGACAGTCTGTTATCATAAAATATAAGACTGAGAGAATTACTGATTTTAGGCAAACCTTATCTATAGTCAAACCTTACGTGTCGAACCATAAATATGATCAATTTACTTCGTTGTTTAGTCGTATAAATACACGAAAGGATTATGATATAATAATGGATTCTCTTTATTCGATTTGTAATAAGAACGATATTAAAATTAAGTAGTAATATAACCAGCAAATCAACCCGCCCGCCATCTTCGATTCCGGTCGACTCGATTTGCTTTGGGGTAGTGCAAAGGTAAGCATTGCTTGTAAGTGTTCTATTTTTAATAAACTAAGTTCCGCCGTGCTTTTCGGATTAATTTAAGCACGGCTGCAAATTTTTGGCATTGTGCAATAGCTCGGCATTGCATTTTTGGGCGGCGGGTTATTTGCAACGCCGTTATGTTGTTAAAAATATGAAAACAATTCTTTTTATATTATTTGTTATTTTATCAAACCCTCTTGATGCAATGACAAGAGTTGTGGGTATTCCATTTGATAGTGTACAAGTTTGGAGACATTGGGAAGTTGCTGACGGAATAGCTAAAGATCAAATCTCATTTTATAATTACGAAAACAATCCAATAAAAATCAAAGTCAATCTTATCCATATGGGCTACTATTCTACGTATGAGGACTCAACATTATTTACTGTTATTCAAAAACAAACTATTGGAGTAAACAAACTTGTTACTTATAATTTACCAAAAATAGATCTACAGAAATCTTCGCATTTGTACTTTCATATTATCAAAGAATCTTGCCAAGATACTACAGAAGGTTTTCTCCAATATTTTAACTATTTCCCCACAGAGTTTGATTTAGGTAATGGTGATTATATTTCATTTGGAAGAAATAGTAACAATAACGTGATATGCAAAATAGATTCTATTGTTTTAAAGAATGATATCCCAACACGAGTTGAATTGTATATTGACGTGAGTAAATCTGTTGAAAATGAAGAGAAGTTTAGAAAAATAATTTTTGTGGCGAAAGAAAATGTCCGTGATTATTTTATAACAAAAGGTGATACTCTTGGTTACTCAAGATTTATAAAAAAAATACCAATTGAGTATGAAGTATTAAGTTCAGATTCAATGGAGTATTCAGAAGAAGAATTTGGATTTAGTTATAAAACCAGTGGGACAACAAAACAGAATTATAAAAAAATAGTGATTGAAATAAAGCCGGTTAAAACCAACGGATGCGCATTACAAATATTACATATGAGAGAAGCAGTTTTTTGGGGTTCAAGTAATATTTCTATACCATTTTTAGTTTGTTCAGGTTAACAACATAACCAGCAAATCAACCCGCCCGCATCATTCGATGCAGCCGAGTCGATTTGCTGTGGGGGAAGTGCAAAGGTAAGTATTGCAGTTTAAGGTTGTTCTTTTAATTAAAGTTTATTCCGCCGTGCTTTCGACGAAAGTTAAGCACGGCTACAAATTTTTGGCAGTTGCGTTTTAGCTCGGCATTGCAGTTTTGGGCGGCGGGTTATTTGCAACGCCGTTATACGCTAACAAATTAGAGGTAAACTATGGTATACTTCCTAATTATAGTATTAATTCTATTTTTCATATTCATTATTGTGAAATCGACTAAAAGTAATGTTAGTAGAATAAATAAAACACAAAATGATGTTGATCAGATTAGCGAAATACCAGATGTAAAAGTTAATGTGTCAACAAGTTTTTCATCTGATGATGAGTTTCAATATCCACCCATAAAAAAATTAAGTGAGAAGGAATGGATTGTAAATCCAAATTCAAGTTTTGAACTAACAATAGAAAATTGTAATCAAAATATTGCTCAAGAGATTAGAGAACTTATGGATGATAATGAAATTTATGGTTACCGAAAAGTTGATAAATTAGTTGGTCTATTCGCTAAATATAATATTCGTGTCAAAGAGGTTGAATCATATAAAGCAAAGTACAAACCTGACTATGATTCCAAAATCGAAGAACTAAAAGCAAACTCCGAAGAATGGGCAAATGCTTATGAAGCAGACAGAGCAGATATTTTAGAAGAATTTAGAGAGCAAGCATTACAAACAATTTATGAGAGACCCAATATTGATTTGGTAACATTATTCGAAAATGAACCAAAGGATATCACTATTGACGATGAATTAATAAAAGAATATGGTTTCGAAAACTTAAAAACTTATTTAAAATATTCAGATAAACCAGATAAATTAAGAGTGTTTCCGAAAGACCATTACTCTCGTCCAAAATTTGAGGAGCTTGAGAAATTAGGTCTTGCCGAAAGAGGTTACAAACTTCCCAAAGATGAAATACTTCTTACACTAACACTAAAAGAATTAAATTCAATTGCCAATCATCCTGAAAAAGATTTTAAGAGAAAGCAGCAAGCCGTAGATTACATAATGAGTAAACCTAATGTGGATGAATTAATTGGCAAAAATATTTCTCTTCGTGAAATTTTTCGCCTCAAACCCTTGCCCGACAAGTTTTCTGAAATAAATTTGACTGAAATATCAAACGCCTGGAATTACACTTATGTAGTCGTAGAATTGTTTGACTCAACATTTCGAAATGCTTTTAATTTCGATTTGGATGAGATGAGAGATAGTGAATATATCAAAGGTTACAAAATAAATTACCATCGCGACGGTAGCGATTGTCAATGTTGTAAGAATCACTCTGAAAAAACATATTCAAAAAACAATGTTCCAAGATTTCCATTGCATATAGGATGCAATTGCTATTTAGAAAAAATCTATGATTTTGATTAAGTCGCGTATAACCAGCAAATCAACCCGACCGCATCATTCGATGCAGCCGAATTGATTTGCTGTAATGTTGCGAAGTTTTTGTAAACATTGCAGTTAAAGGTAGTCGTTTTTAGTAAATAAAGTTCCGCCGTGCTTTTCGGACAATTTAAGCACGGCTCAAATTTTTGGCATTGCGTTTTAACTCGTCATTGCAGTTCTGGGCGGCGGGTTATTTGCAACGCCGTTA
>NPIE01016389.1_pt1 | contig 64019 bp, 49 predicted proteins | sample 8637661 | NCBI WGS metagenome assembly NPIE01 (sample SAMN07420842, study PRJNA396082) | bioreactor metagenome | isolation source: sample BA12 brine-fed electro-methanogenic bioreactor BA | place: Japan: Kochi | collected 2016-12-09 | reverse complement strand
AGGCTTCACGGATGATTTTGTGCTCATCCGTAAACAACTCATCCACAAGGTAATGATCAGGTGCTTCATATTGAACTGTTGATGCCATAATATATGTTTTTTAAATTGCCAATAATGAGCAGCAAAATTAGAAATATTGGGTCATATAATAAGCATCTCCATACTATTTATACACACTCAAAATAGCCGGTTTCTTGTCTGAAAGTGGCACTTCTTTTCTACTTTTGTATTCCGAAATTTTAGCATTATGCAAGCATTAATAGATGGTTCGAGACTGATGACTGAAGCGCTTGTCAAGGCAGGGGCGGATGTTTTCATCGGATACCCCATAACACCGGCAAATAACCTGTATGCCTATTCGAAAAACAGGTTCAGAACATTCCTTGCTGCTCCGGATGAGATCACCACCCTGCAATGGATGTGCGGATTTTCTGTGGCCGGCAAACTGCCGGTAACGGCTACTTCTTTTCCAGGCTTCTCTCTAATGCTGGAATCCATCAATATGGCTTATATGATGGAACTGCCCATGGTGATCGTCCTGGTACAAAGGCTGGGACCTTCGACAGGAACAGCCACCTGCGGCGCCCAGGGAGATCTCTCATTGCTGAATGGCATGCTCTCAGGGGGATATTCCATCCCGGTGCTGGCAACTTCCAATGCAAAGGATTGCTGGACCATGGCTGATAAAGCAGTAAAAACTGCTAACAGCCTTAGGAGCCCTGTGATATTGCTCACTTCAAAGGAAGAGGCCATGACACAGTTCAGTTTTGATATGAGCCAGCTGGAGGAAATCAGTCCGGTGGAAAGAAAGTTTTACAATGGGACAGAAAGTTATGTTCCTTATAAAAGAAACGAAAAGGCAATTCCTGAATTCCTGTCAGTAAGCAACAATAAACATCAGGTCAGGATCACTGCCTCTACCCACAACGAAAAAGGCATTCTTGAAGGGATATCAGCTGCCGCCCTTGAAAACACGCTACAAATCAATGAGAAGATCGAGAAAAATCTGGCATCCTACCTGGATTATGAACTGAAGGAAGAGGCAGGGGCAAAGAAACTGATCGTTTCCTGGGGTATTACAGCCAACGCTGCCAGGGAAGCTGCCAGGGAGCTCAACAAAGAAGGGATGAAAGCCTCTACTTTCATCCCCAAAACATTGCTTCCGCTTGCCGAAGAGTATAATGATATCCTGGACAGGTACGATGATATAATTTTTGCAGAAGAAAATCACAACAGCCAGCTAAAGAAATTGCTCTATGGCGCCAGGGCACCCAAAAATGTCCATTCCGTTAACAAGATCGGTCACATGATCGACCCGTCAGAAATCATCGAGGAGGTAAAGAAACATGGATAATCAATTCATCATTAGTGAAACCCTTCCGTTTTGTAAGGGTTGCGGACATACAACAGTAAGCAAGAACACTGAAAAGGCACTGCAAAAATTGCAGCTTGACCCCAAAGATGTCGTTCTTGTGACGGATATCGGCTGTCATGGCATCATTGATAAAGCCTTTGCCACACATACTGTACATGGCTTGCATGGCCGCTCTGTAGCCCTGGGATCAGGTGTTTCGGCTGGATTGAACAATCCCGATAAAAAAGTGATCGTCTTTCTGGGTGACGGTGGAGCAACCATTGGCATGCAACATCTGATCGATGCTTCTCACAATGGCTTCAACATGACAGTTGTGATACACAACAACATGCTTTATGGCATGACTGGCGGACAGCCCAGTGAGTTCACACCCGAAGGTTTCAAAACCCCTACCCTTCCCGAAGGAGCCCAACATCCAGGATATGATATTTGCGCTCTAGCCACCGAAGCAGGAGCCAGCTATGTTAAACGCATTACCGCCATTGGCGATATCACCGATGAACTTTCCGAAGCTTTTTCAAGAAAAGGATTTTCCTTGCTTGAGATCATGGAAATCTGCCCTTCCTATGGTGTAAAAAGCAATCCAGGCTTAAAGCTGAAACAGTTAATGGAAGATGCCGGAATTGAATCAAAGATTTATGCCGACAAAGAACCCAGGGCTTATCAAACCGACAATAAGCCTGAAACTCCCAGCTTGCTTCAGGATCGGCTGAACATTGAAAAGAAGTACGACTCACAGCTTGAAAAACCTGTTCGCATATTTTTAAGCGGCTCAGCCGGCGAAGGTGTTCAATCGGCAGCGGAACTATTCATCAAAGCAGGCATGAAATCCGGATTGCAGGTTACAAAGAAAGGAAGCTACCCCGTAACAGTTGGGGTGGGTTTTTCTGCTTCACACCTGATCCTTTCACCGGAGGAGATCCTGTATTCAGGAGCTCCCCAACCCGATGTGATGATCGTAACCTCAGAAGACGGACTGAAATTTGCCAGCAAGCAGATCGCAAGCCTTGATGAAGATAAACTCTTGTTCATTGACGATTCATTGCAAACCCCCAAAACAAAAGCCAGAATGATCAGTATGCCTTTCCGGGAAGAAGCAGGCACACGCAATGCCATGATCTTTGCCCTCTTCCACTATCTAAAAATGGAAGAGTTTATGCCGATGGAGGCTTTGAAGGAGGTTTTTGGGGAGAGTAAGATTTCTGGGAATAAGAAATTGGCTGAATTGATTGATAAAAGCTATTAAGTTAGTGTTCTGAATTCTTACTTATCTCAGCTTAGTATGGTCTTCTGTATCAGGTTTATTGTGAGATGAAATCATTCCTCTAAACCTGATGCATTCTCCAAAAAAAGGTCCTTATTTTATTATAATGCAAAACCTTACCGTATCATGGTTTAATACCTTCTCATATCATGGTCCATAACCTTCTCTTATCATAGACTAAAACCTTCTCTTATCATAGACTAAAACCTTCTCTTATCATACCTTACGAATAAGTAAGTTTTATTCTTCGTAAAAACGCACGCTAAGGGGAGAGTAGAAATCATAGATGTAAAGCATGATGATGGTGTTGGATAATAATAAAAAAGCCTCCTGTTGAGGAGGCTTCTTTGTAGCGGGGAGTGGATTCGAACCACTGACCTTTGGGTTATGAGCCCAACGAGCTACCACTGCTCCACCCCGCAATATTTCTTTAGTTCTTTAAGAACTTTCGTGTCCCGTAAATTGGAGTGCAAAGATATATTTTGTTTCTTTGTTATGCAAGTTAAATGCAACAAATATGGCACATAAATCAGGGTTTGTAAATATTATCGGAAAACCAAATGTGGGAAAGTCAACCCTGATGAATGCACTCATCGGTGAAAAGCTATCAATCATCACACCTAAAGCCCAGACAACCAGGCATAGAATACTGGGAATACTGAATGATGAAGATCATCAGATCGTTTTTTCTGATACGCCCGGGATCATTGAGCCCAATTATAAAATGCAGGAATCCATGATGAAATTTGTGCATTCCGCACTCGAAGATGCCGACCTGATCCTCCTGCTTGCAGAAGCAAAAGACAAGGCAGAGGAAAAGATCAGGGAAAAAATTGATGCTGCCAAAAATAAAGATGTGAAAATCATGGTGGTCATCAACAAGATCGATCTTGTAGAACAGGATGAGGTGATGCAGAAGATAGAGGCCTGGAAAAAGATATTTCCTGGGGCTGAAGTCATCCCAATTTCTGCACTTGCAGGCTTTAACCTGGAAAGTGTTCTGGCAGAAATTAAAAAAAATATTCCTGAAAGTCCGCCTTATTATTCCAAAGACACACTTACCAACAAAAGTATGCGTTTCTTTGTATCAGAGATGATCCGCGAGAAGATCCTGAAGCACTACCGCAGGGAAGTTCCTTATTCTGTGGAAGTAGTGGTGGACGAGTTCAAAGAGGAAGAAAAAATTATCCGTATAAAGTCGTATATTTACGTTGCCAGGGAATCCCAGAAGATCATTATTATCGGACAGCAGGGAAAAGCCATCAAAAGGGTTGGTGTTGAGGCCAGAAAGGATATTGAAGATTTTGTTGGTAAGCAGGTATACCTGGAACTCAGCGTGAAAGTGCGCAAAGACTGGCGGGATGATCCCAAAGAATTAAAAAGGTTTGGATACGAAGAATAGAAGATTATGAGCAATATCATTGCAATTGTGGGCAGACCCAATGTGGGGAAATCAACCCTATTTAACCGGCTTACCGAAAGCAGGCAGGCCATCGTGGATGAAACCGCAGGGGTAACCCGCGACCGGCATTATGGCAAGGGCGACTGGAATGGCTTTGAATTCTCCATCATCGATACCGGGGGTTATATCCGTGGATCGGAAGATGTTTTTGAGAAAGAGATCAGGAAGCAAGCCGAGATCGCTATTGATGAAGCCGATGTAATTTTGTTCGTACTGGATACCATGCAGGGTCTCACCGGTATGGATCAGGACATGGCGAAGGTACTCAGGCAAACTTCTAAAAAAGTCTTAATTGTCGCCAACAAGGTAGATAACAACAAGCTGCTAAGCGATGCAACCGAATTCTATACGCTTGGCATGGGCGAAGTATTCTCGATTTCAGCCATCAACGGGAGTGGAACAGGCGAATTGCTGGATGAGGTCGTAAAAGAATTCAAAAATAAGCACGATGAAGAGGAGACAGATCTACCCAAATTCGCGGTAGTCGGCAGACCCAATGTAGGCAAATCTTCTTTTATCAATGCCATCATCGGTGAGGACAGGAATATCGTGACACCCGTGGCAGGTACTACCAGGGATACCATCAACACACGTTACAATCGCTATGGATTTGAGTTCGTGATCATCGATACGGCTGGTATCAGAAGAAAATCGAGGGTGAAGGAAAACATTGAGTTTTATTCAGTTCTCCGGTCCATCCGTGCCATTGAAAAATGCGATGTCGCTATCCTGATCGTGGATGGCTCACAGGAATTCGAATCACAGGATGTGAACATACTGCACCTGGCCGAAAAAAACAGAAAAGGTGTTGTCGTATTGGTCAATAAGTGGGACCTGGTTGAAAAGGTAACCAATACACATAAAGAATACGAAGAAAAAATCAGGCGGAAGATCGCCCCATTTAATGATGTCCCGATCATATTTACTTCTGTTATTAACAAACAAAGGATCTACAAAGCCATCGAAGCGGGCATGCAGGTATATAAAAACAAAACGAAAAAGGTTTCGGGGGCAAAACTGAATGAAATCATGCTGCCGGTTATTAAGGCCACTCCACCGCCCACGGGATCAAGGAACAAGCAGATCAAGATCAAATATGTTGCTCAGTTACCGGTTAATTTTCCGGCTTTTGCATTTTTCTGCAATCACCCCAGCGAAGTCAAGGAACAATACAAACGTTTCCTGGAAAAGAAACTGCGTTCGGAATTTGATTTTGTTGGTGTGCCCATACAATTATATTTCAGGCAAAAATAATTCACGATGCAAGCATATCGTGCCGACAAATGGTTATGGAGTGTACGGATATTTAAAACCCGGAGTCAGGCTACAGAAGCCTGCCGTAAAGGAAAGGTGAAGATCGGCGAGCAGGAAATTAAACCTTCGCGCGAGCTCAGGGTCGGCGACATCATCAAAATTAATCTGAAAATATTTGAGAAGACTGTTGAAGTAAAAGAATTGCTCGATAAACGGGTGTCGGCCAAACTGGTCGAAAAATACATGATCGACTTCACACCACAGGAAGAATACGACAAACCCAAACTGATCCGGGAAACCAATTACGAATACCGTGAACGTGGTACAGGTCGACCCACCAAGAAAGAAAGAAGATTGATCGATTTTTTAAAAAAGAAAAAATTCTAATCCATGAAATTATTCAGATTATCAGCACTTATCCTGCTTTCAGCCGTTCTGATGAGCGCCTGTAAAACGGAGGTCAAAGACAAAGAACAAGCCAGAGGGGATCATCTTATTGCCTTCTATAATGTTGAAAATTTATTCGACACCATCGATGATTCGGGCATCAGTGATGAGGAGTTTACGCCCTCGGCAAAGGTTCCATGGACAAAGGAGCGATATAAAGCCAAGCTGAAGAACATAAGCAAAGCATTGAGCACCCTCGATAAGGATAAGTTACCGGTAATGATCGGCCTTTGTGAAGTGGAAAACAAAAATGTCATCAAGGACCTTTTAAGCGTAGAACCGCTGAACCAGCCCAAATACAGTTTTATTCATAAGGATAGCCCTGACGAAAGAGGAATTGATGTTGCCCTCTTGTTCGACCCCCATTTTTTTAAACCGGTTTATGCAAAGTTCATTGCTTTGCCTTTCGCGTTTGATACGACGGAAAAAACCAGGGACATTCTTTATGTAAAAGGAACCATTGCTGCAGACACACTGCATGTTTTTGTGAACCACTGGACTTCCCGTTGGGGCGGGCAGCAGGAAACAGAAGAATTCAGGGTACACACAGCAGGTGTGATGGCCACCGTTTTTGATTCACTTAAAAAAGTGGTCAAAAACCCCAATTTTATTATGATGGGGGATTTTAATGACAACCCCGACAACATCAGCCTGGCAGAAACCCTGGATGCAAAAGTGGTAGAAGATGACCCGGCAGATGGTGAGCTTTATAATCTCTCGTACCAGATGTTCCTGGATGGCGAAGGAACAATATACTGGAAATCCTGGGATATGTTCGACCAGTTCATCGTTTCAGGAAATATGCTGAATACAGAAAATGGCTTGCTGCTAAGCCCGGCCCATCAATTCATTCACAAACCCGACTGGATACTCTTTGAAGATAATAAAGGTGTTAAACGTCCCAGCAGAACCAAGGGAAGGAATGCTTATTACGGAGGCTACAGCGATCACCTTCCAGTTTATGTTTATCTTTCGAAAAAGAAATAATTTACGCTTTACGATAGAGAACTGTTCAGTTATTCTTTATCATAATTGATCTCTTTCAGCATTGTGCCATCCTCATTCCAGAATTGCCAACGACCTGTTCTCACACCCAGGGTATATTCTCCATGGATATACATCTGTCCGTTCTTATGCCAGGTGGTAGATTCTCCGTCACGTTCCCCTTCAAAAAAATATCCTTCACTCCATTTTTTCCCGCTATCATAATAATAGATCCACTTGCCATGTTTCCTGCCATCTTTGTACTCCCCTTCGTAGCGAATGAGATTGTCGGGATAATAGGAAACCTCACGGATCATCATTCTTTCGTCACCCGATTGTTTGTAAAAGCGTATCAGTTTTGGATTGCCATTTTCCCAGGTTTCCTCCACAGCCTGTTCAATCTTGCCATTACATGCAAGCAGTAAAAGAAAAGAAATAAAAATGAATACGGATTTTTTGATCATGATCGTCATCGTTTAAATAGCAGCCTTTTTCCTTTGATATTTTCATTAAACTTGCCGTTCTCATAAACGGGATTTCCGTTTACAAAAGTATGAGAAAGCTTGGAATTAAATACATAGTCTTGGAAAGGTGACCAGCCACATTTATACAGTATATTATCCTTCTCTACTTTCCAGCTTGCTTCCAGGTCGATCAATACAAAGTCTGCCCAGTAGTTTTCCCGGATAAATCCACGATCTTCCAGCTGAAAACAAATCGCCGGGGCATGACACATTTTCTCTACGATTTTCTCCAGACTTATCTCACCCTGTTTGTAAAATTCCAGCATAGCAAACAAAGAATGTTGTACCAGGGGTCCTCCGGAAGGTGCCTTGAAGTATGTGTTTTGTTTTTCTTCCAGTGTATGCGGGGCATGATCCGTAGCGATCACGTCCAGCTTATTCGCCAGCAATCCTTCAAAAAGGGCATCGCGGTCACTGGCGGTTTTGATCGCCGGATTCCATTTTATCCGGGTTCCCAGCCGCTCATAATCCTGTTCACTGAACCAGAGGTGATGCACACAAACTTCGGAGGTGATCCTTTTTTCTGCCAGGGGTGTGAACTGATCAAACAATGCCAGTTCGTCTGCAGTGGAAATATGCAATACATGCAAGCGGGTGTTGTACTTCTTTGCTAGCTCCACAGCCAGGCTTGAAGATTTCAGACAGGCCTCCCTGCTCCTGATCTCCGGATGGAATTTAATCGGAACATCCTCACCGTATTTTTCTTTGAAAGCAGCTGCATTCTTCCGGATGGTATCTTCATCTTCACAATGCACGGCAACCAGCAGGTTGGATTTGGCAAAGATCTGGCGCAATGCCACAGGATTATCAACCAGCATATTCCCTGTACTGGCCCCCATAAAAACCTTGATCCCGCAAACCGTATTCGGGTCGGTTTTTACGATCTCTTCGATATTGTCGTTTGAGGCTCCCATGTAAAAGGAATAATTGGCCAGGGATACCTCAGCAGCCCGTTCGTATTTCTTTTCAAGCAACTCCTGCGTAAGTGCCTGGGGCACGGTATTGGGCATTTCCATAAAACTGGTTGTCCCGCCGGCAACTGCCGCCCGGCTTTCTGTATAAAGATCACCTTTGTGGGTAAGGCCAGGTTCGCGAAAATGAACCTGGTCATCGATCACCCCGGGTATGAGTATCTTTCCGCTGGCATCAATGGTTTTATATTCTTTTTCATTCCCTTCAAAGGAAGTATTTGCATAATCTATAATGCGCTCAAAGCGTCCGTTCCTTACCAGTACTTCACCCTTCAGCTTTTTCCCTTCATTGATGATCAGGGCATTTTTTATTCTGTAATTATCTTTCATATTGATACAAAAAAGGTACGGTTTGTTTTCCGTACCTTCTAAATTAGCAAATATTTTTGATCCTATGCTTTTTTTGGCTTTATTTTATTTGTCAGCGCCCTCAATCTCAAATCAATAACCCCGAAGATGGCTTCTTTAAAAATGGTTTTATTCATTTTTGATTCACCCCGTGTGCGGTCGGTGAAAATGATTGGCACCTCGGTAATTCTGAATCCCAGCTTCCAGGCGGTAAATTTCATTTCAATCTGAAAGGCATATCCGGTAAACTTGATCCTGTCGAGGTCAATGGTTTCAAGCACTTTACGGGTATAGCATTTGAAACCTGCTGTGGTATCCTGTACTTTCATCCTTGTTATAAAACGGACATAGGAGGATGCATAATATGACATGAGTACACGTCCCATGGGCCAGTTTACAACATTTACTCCTGTGATATACCTGGAACCGATCGCAAGGTCCGCACCATCTTCAGCACATGCTTTATAAAGACGGATCAGGTCGTCGGGGCTGTGGCTGAAATCGGCATCCATTTCAAAAACAAATTCGTAATCCCTGCTGAGCGCCCATTTAAATCCGTGGATATAGGCGGTTCCCAGTCCAAGTTTTCCTTTCCTTTCTTCGATAAAAAGCCTGTCGGGAAATTCTTTCATCAGGGATTTAACAATATCAGCCGTACCATCGGGTGAGTTGTCTTCAACGATCAGGATATCAAATTCTTTTTCAAGGGAAAAGACCTTTCGAATGATTTGCTGGATGTTTTCCTTCTCGTTGTATGTCGGTATTATTACAAGGCTATCTGACACATTGATTTTTTTACTCCGGCTAAATTAATGCATTCAGCCCGGATTCATAATTTTTTAAGAAAAAATAACAACACTTTCCCCATTTTATTGCACAAGGATCTTATATCTCAGACTGTTCTCCCCGGCTTGAAGCCTGATATAATACAGTCCTGCGGGAAGATCCTCAAGGTCCAACTGAAATGTGTTTTCACCCTGCAGGCATTTAATTGACTGCCCACTCAATACCTGACCTACGGCATTCAGCAGCTGCAGGCTGGCTTCTACCTGTTTAACAGCAACGAATTCAATATTCAAAGCACTGCTAACGGGATTGGGAAAGATCCTTACTTCCCCGTTCCTGAATATCTCGCTTATGTCGGCATAGGTAAATTGTATCGTTTGGGTATCCATTACGTTGCCGGCCATATCAGCAATATTCGCAACCTGCAGCTCAAAATCTGCATTGGGCATCTGGGTCACTGTAAGGTTTACCTGGGATTTAATAAAAGCATGCTGCAAGGCCGACTCGATCGTCACATCATTGTCAATGCTGTAATTGGCAAGATCTTCTGCAGTTGATGATTTCACATCTTCGCTGAAAAGTATTTTAATATTGGTACTTAAAATGGGATCAACTTCCACAACCACCGGGGGAATATTGTCAATGCCACTGCTTACATCACTTTCAAAACGCAGTTCGATCTTCCATTCATCAAAATCATAATTCATCGGACCGGTTATCGTGTAGGATTCGCCTTCTTCAGGATCATATTCAAAAACAGAAGTATTGTGTATTCTGAGTTCCCCGCTGCCGTCATTCACGGTCCACATATAATAGTTGGCCGGATAATTGGCGTCGGTACAGGTGGCATCCTCAACTCTTACAAGCACACTTTCGTGTCCTTCTTCCACATAACCAGTAGCAACTACAACAGGCTCAGGGAGGGTGTGATTGCCGGAAATAAAATAATAGTCATCGATGTTTTTCATTTCGGTCTTGCCGTAATATTCATCGATCTCACCAGTGATGATCACACTGTCGCCAATGGAAGGATTTCTTCCCGACTCATAAATAAACAGCCCATTCCACTCACCACTGCCATCCTGAATATAATAATTGGAACCAAAATTACCTGTAACGATCCCGGTCGTACTGACCACCTGTCCTTCGTAGGGAGAGGCTGCCAGTTGTCCCTGAATATCATAAATACTGGTAATGGTGCCAGTAAAGGTCTTTGGCACATAGTAATGATAAGTAATGGAAGTTTCTTCATTGCTGCCATCGGAGGCTACCACCATATAATACACATCTGTTGCTTCAGCCTGGCCGGGGATGCTTGCGGAATATACATCTCCGTTGGCCTGCATACTGATCATATTATCCAGGGAAGCGTAATCCAGTCCCCAGTAAAGATCAGCTTGCTGAATACTGCCATCATCGGAAGTAATGTTCACCATTACCTCAACAGCTTCTCCGGCTACCGGTGTTGCAGGGCTGATCTGGAATTCATCCATGCTGATGACAGCGGCACTGGCCCCGCCCCAGATCTTTTCGGCAAACATTGGATTGTCAATAAAAGGATTCCTGTTTTGCTGGAATGAATAGATCACATTGTTGCGGTTTCTTTCAAAATCGTCCGGGGGATCCTGCAGGTTCCATGCCAGCAAATCGGATAATTTGCCATGGGTGGGGGTAGGATAAGTGTTCAAAGCATCCACCACTTCAAGGTCGAGTTCTCCGTTTTCCCCTTCATAGCGCGTCGACATATAAAAGATGATCCTGGCGATATCCCCTTTCACTTCATCCCTGGGTTCCCAACTTTCATCGGTATAATAGCAGCCGGTAGCTTCGGGGTGCTGTGTTCCGCCTTCTGCAAAATCCAGGTTGCTTTTGTCTTGGTTCACGGATGCATCCGCGGGTTTCAGGTTATGCACATCCCCATCCATGGGTGGCTCACCGGCAAAATCACCATGAGATTTAGCCCAGACATGTTCGCGGTTGATCTGGTTGCCTCCATTGCCATAATCATCATTATCCTGTGAGCGGCCTGTATATACCAGGATTAAATTGTTGGGATTATCCGGATCGGCATCGGATAATTTAAATATTTCTTTGGAAAAAAAGTAGGAGTACGATGTATGCCCACTGATGATATCATTGAGTGCTGATTTCAGTTCTTCTCCATCCTTTCCGCTGCTGCCATTGTAGTAGCCCGTTTCCTGTGCTGTTGCCATTGCGCTGATCAGCAAAACAATCATAAAAGTTGCAAATGTTCTCATATTCAAAAATTATAAAGTTATTTTCATTGAAAGATTAAATCGTCTGCCCAGTCCGAAGAATACACCGGCAGAGCTCGCATCAAAGGTACTCTTGTGGTAGAGGTATTCATCGTTATTTTCGGCATCCGTGATATATTTTTCATCAAGCAGGTTTAGGATACTTGCTCTTATTCCGATCCCTACACCCTGAATCTTCCATGAATAACCCGCATGAAGATCGAAAGTGTAATAATCAGGAATTTCCCATGATTGACGTGGATTACCATCAGCATCAAAAGAGTTGGGGCTTACTTCAGGGTCAAAATCCAGGGGATTGAAATCAGCATAATGCTTGCCAAAATAAGTAAAAACAACCGAGGTATAAAGACCCCTGAGAAACTCCCAGCGAATACTTTCCCGGTTCTGGATCTGGGCCGCATCACCCACAAAAAGTCCTTTGGCATCAAAAGGTTTCTTACCCACAAGCTGACCATTGTCATCATAAATTCGTGCTGTATCGGCAGAGGTCCATTTCCAGTCGCCAACAGAAAGCAAGCTCGTAAACATCAGATTATCCATGATCCTGTAGGCAAATTCAACTTCAATTCCTTTGTGCAAAGCATTCATGTCATTGATGTTAACACGTCTCAACTCATCATCATCTATATAAGTAAGTCCCCTGTCTGATGGTTTATTTTTCCATACGGTAAGATAGGAATTGAGATTCAGGGTGAAGCGGGGTTTGTAAAAACTATAGCCCAGTTCGATGGCCTGCACCTTTTCATTTTCAATATCACCGAAGAGATTGTTGCTGTAATCGAATACATTGTTAAACCGCTGCGCTTTCGACATATATCCCATATTCATGAAGACATTCATGAATTCATTGAGGTTATAATTCACACCCCCCTTAACAGTAAAACCGGGGATCCATTTCCAGTCCGATTCATTTGTTCGCAGTCCCGGTGAGTTGCGGTCATATATTTGCCCCTGGTATTCCACCCGGGTATCGTAAGCGATTGCAAGGGTCGTATCTCCAACTTCCAGTATTTTCGGAATAAAATAATCGACACGTTTATAACCCGTATAGGAAGTTGTAAGGTTCAGGAAAGCGGTAAATTTATTCTTCTGGTATTTCAATTGTCCGAAAAGTCCACCCCAGCGAACCAGGCCATCATTATAATAACCGATCTTATCGCCTACATATTTTTTGGTACTGTCCCATTCATTCTGATTTCCTTCATCAAAATAAAATCTGCCTCCAAATAGATCTTCCACTTCCCGGTAATGCTCTCCCTTATATGTTCTCAGGTCAATACCACCCGAAAGACTGAAAGTTTCGCTCAGTTCATAATCGAATGTTGAGAGGAGCCCGAACCAGAAATGATTATTTACTGAATTCCGCATGATATCCGAAGAAAGACGGTCTTTATTGAAACCGAACGGATAATTAAGATTTGCGTTATAATCTTTTTGCAGGTTTTGTTGTTTTGTCTCCTGGTCGTATTCGGGGGTCGTGGAAAAGGACCTTCCACCTCCTGATCCGATCGAAAGATAAGCAATGTTCGATATGTACAGCCTGTCGTTCACATTCCAGAAATCCCGAAGGCTAAACATGGGTTTATGGTAATAATTGTAAGCGGTACTCACTCTTTCCCTTTCGGGGATGATGGTGTCCGTTTCGGTAATCCGGATCCTTTTGAGATAGCCCCAGTTTGGGTTGTACCTGAGGCCCATATTGGTGGGAATTCCAAGAGATTCCAGTTCACCGATGAATTCGGGGGCCACTCCTGCTTCCACGGCATAAGCCGAATCAAAAGTAGAAATGTGCTTTTTATAACTTCGCTGCCCGTGCTCCTGGGGGGCACCCATAGCTGTGAAGCTGAGGATATGGTTTCCGAGCTCCTTGTCGATCCTCAGAAAATAGAAATAACCCTTGGTCGGGGTCATATCCACCCAGCCATCGCCCTGTTTATAGGAACCGGCAAAGGTAATACCGAAGCCGTTGTCCATGCGGCCCGTTGTCAGCCCCAGGGAAGTCCGGAGATAACCATCGCTGCCAACTTCCTGTTTCAGAACAAGTCCCTTCTTATCATCAATGCCTTTGGTCATGATATTGATGGTACCGCCAACAGAGGGAATGGCAAGCTTGGAAGCCCCGAGTCCACGCTGCACCTGGGTATTGCGCATCACCACATCCAGCCCGAACCAGTTTGACCAGTAAACCCAGCCATTCTCCATATCATTTACCGGGATGCCATCCAGCATCACCGCCACATTGCGCTGGTTAAAACCACGGATATTTATCCTGGCATCACCATCACCACCTCCCTGCTGGGTAGCATAAACACCAGGCGTGGCATTCAGGATCATGGGGATGTCCTGGGAAGCCAGTTGTTCCTCCATCTGGATAGGGGTAACATTGGAAAAGGCCACCGGAGTTTCCCGGGTGCGTGCCAGGTCTCCAACCACTTCCACTTCATTCAGCATGATGGTCTTCAGTTCAAAACGCAGGAACATATTTCTATTGAGTTCCACCTCTCGCGTTTCGGGTTCAAAACCAATAAAGGAAACCCGGAGCTCATAGCTTCCCTTTTCCAGTTGAAGACTGAATTTCCCGTCAATGTCGGTAACGGTTCCCATGCCTGCTCCGTAAAGCACATTGGCACCTATAAGAGCTTCCCCCAGGGTTTTGTCGGTTACTACACCCGTAAGGGTGTATTGCTGTGAAAAAGCCTGAAAAACAAAAAATACAAAGAATATCAGAAGTACCGAAACGATCCTTCTACCGCTGGATTGAATTGATTGAACAACCATTGTTAATTGTTTAGCTTACCCAGGGGATCCCGGGAGGTCCTTTTATTCAATAATAATTTTTCTTGTCTGGCTGATATTGTTTCCAAATTGTATCAAAACAAAATAAACGCCTTTTTCAGCCTTTTCCAGTTGAACCTCCACCCTGGAAGCCGATTTGGAAAACTGCTCACGGTAAATCACAGAACCCATCAGGTTGAAAACTTCCACTACTTGTATTTTCTCAGGGGAGGAAAGACTGAACTGACCGTCCCGAGCCGGATTTGGGTACATTTCCACCTGAATATCTGCATGGGGTTCTTCAATGCTGAAAGTCTGGCAATCGCAAGTATGGAAGCCCAGCGAATCAAAGGTATTCTCCGGTATGGAATCATAGGCTTCATGTACCTTGAATACAGCCGGGTTATCTGTAATACCCTGTCTTACGGATGATTTCCGGATCAGGGTATGGTCTTCTGTCCATGATAACCAAAAAAGCGGTCCCACGATGTAATCCTGGATGGTATACTCTTCCTGTACTCCACCGTTATTCCAGGTAATGGTTGTGTCGGTGATGTTTGTCCAACCGTTATCATCTTCCTGCATCGGAGGTCCGATCATGGCAAAAATATCCACGATCTCGCCGGTGATCTTTTCCAGGGTCACCGCATCATTCCCGTTGAAATACATCATTTTGTTCACTTCATAGACGGGGCACAGAAAGGCATCGGCTTTTTCCATCAAAGCACTGTCGATGGGTTGCTCAAAACCAGTTCCGTTTGGATCCCTTTTGTCGAGGGCAAAAACATAGGTGCTTTTTGCCTGAATGATCCCACTCAACTGAACATCGTTTGGGACAAAACCTCCATTCCGGTATCTTACCAGTTTGTAAGCAGACATGTCGATATCCGTATCTGTAGGATTATACAATTCCAGTGCTTTATTGTTACCCGAACCTTCTACATATTCCGAGATAAAAAGGTCGGAGCAATCCTGGGCATTGACCAGGATGGCCAGGGCAAATGTGATCGTAAAGAGTAAAAGTTTTTTCATATAAACCGAATTTTGGATTTGTTAATGTCAGATCAATAAAGTTAGCAAAAAATAATTTTACAGCGAAAATCGGATCTGATTTTATGATGCAGATCTTTAATTCTTTTCAGTGACAAAATTAGGAATTATTTCACTCCTTTTTCCATGAAAAAAGCCAGTGTTTAAAACTAATTAAACCCTGGCCTGATAATATTATAAACAAATGCATGCAGCATTTCTGCCTCAGAAAGCATGATGGCAAAATATCCTGTTTACCAGGAATAATCACACTCATCCCAGATCTGCTGTTCCTGTTCAGTCGTCAGATCTGCAGCTTCTGCCGGTGTATACTTTTCTGCAGTTTTTTTGAAAATGCAATCGCAGTAGTCCTCAGCAGTGGCTTTGTCTTCACCATTGCCTGTGAGCAGATCCTTGCAGTTGCTTTTCCATTCTTTTTCCTGTTCAGCACTCCAGGTATCAGCTTTTGAGTTGGTGTTGCATGATGCCATGATGGCAATAATTCCGAGTACGAAAATTGAAAACAATACTTTTTTCATTGTTGATGTGTCTTTTGTTTGAAATCACTTCAAAGATAAGGAAATAATTCTCGGAAATGGAAGAAGCATGGAATTTTAAAAATCCAAATTCTTAACCACTGCCAGGGTAAACGCACAGGAATTTCTCGTCATTGCTACCAATGACAAGTTTTTAATTACATAATGTTTAATCACGTGTTAAATATTTTCAATCCCCCTAAAGAGGCTGTCCAAAAAGTGTACTTTTTCGTCAGGCTGAGCGCCGTGCCTGCCGGCAGGCATGGGAGTCGAAGCCTAAAAGTCATTGATTATCAGCGCATCTCGACTACCTGCTTGTCGGCAGACAGGCGCTCAATGTGATCCAGGGTGTATTTCGTGGCTTTTTGGACAGCCTCGTTTGATAAAGCAAATGCCTAAAGTTTATTGATCTTTTGGGTCACAATATTCTGATCGGTTTGCAAATGGAGAAGGAAAATCCCTGGAGGCAGATCATGACCATCGAACAGGAAGATATTATTGCCCGTATTGCCCTGTGTCTGCTTAGTCTTTAATAGAACCCCCTGCTGATTAAAAATGCCTATCCTTACCTGCATGGATTCCGAAAGTACAAAGCTAATGCTAAGCTGCTCAGAAAATGGATTAGGGAATACGGTCATTGCTGCCTTTTTGATAGATTCCTCATCCACCCCCCCGATCACCGAAAAATCCACCGCTGCCGTCCATATTTGATAAATGCCACTTGAATTATCCATCCAAACGGGGAAGATCTTTTCATCATTGGAAGTCAGGTCGATGTTGTCGCCCTGGTAACCTTGCCCCAATCCGCCGATCGACTTGGGTTTGAAATTATGATCGCTGATCTGGTATTCTTTCCATGAATCTCCGCCATCGGTCGATCTTGCCAGGAAGACCCCTGTGGAATCACTGGTAGTGTTGCGGTCATCATAAAAGATCACATTCACTGCGCCAAACTTATCGATGTGAATGGCCGGGAAATATTGAATCTTTCCGTTATTCAGTGCATCCTGGTTCACCCTGATGCCTTCGGACCATGTCAGGCCTACATCCGTAGAACGGTTCAGGATAATGTCGGGATCGCTGCCGGCAGGCGAGAGATCTTTTTGCCCGGTAACAATGTATATCCACCCGCTTCTGGGGCCCATGGTGGTATCAACCGCAATGAGCGGCAAACCATTTACCCTGATGTTCGCCTTCTGGGGCAGTATCCCGGTGATCCCGTTCATGGGGAAAGCATCTTCCTCAACTTCCCAGTTTTGACCACCATCTGCGGAGGCAGCAAAACCGGCATGAATTTCTTTGAATGGAGAGGTGCTCGTTACTCCGGCCCAGCAGACATAGACTTCACCCTCCGGCCCCACTGCCACATCACCTCCTGCACTGCGGTTTGAGGGATCATTGATGGGAACAGGATCACTCCAGCTTTCAGCTCCATCATCTGTAAAGGAAAACATAACCGGATATGGCTGGGCAAACTTTACCCAGCTGGCATAAGTTCTGCCGTAGTGATCACTGCTTACTACAGCATCCGTGCTCACCGAAGCCCTTTCCAGGTCATCGGTCGATATCACCTGCTGCGAAGACCAGCTTTGGCCTTTGTCATCAGAATAATGGGAATACAAACCGGTGAAAGGTGCCCTTCCCAGGCGGGTAAGAATGAACCTCCCATTTTTATCGATGGCAATACCCGGATCACCTCCATGAAAAGAAATAGGATCCCCGGTACAGGTGTCATTGCCCTGCCAGTTGTTGCCACCGTCAGCAGAAACATAAATGCCTTCGCTTACAAAAAAGGGAATAAAGGTGAGGGTGTTACAGGATGAGAACAGCAGGTCCTGGTCTTCCGGGCTCCGGACGATAAAAACTTCGGTCTGGGTAACCTCGCCTGGATAAATGCGAAAATTATCAAATACTTCCAGTTCTCCTACAGGTAAAATCTGGGAATAAAGGATTGAATTACAGATAAGGAAAAAAGAGAATGTGAGGCTTTTAATTTTCATAAGCATTAGAATGTGTATCCGAGTTTGATGGACGCAAAATAATTCCGGGGAGCGCCGGATTCATAAAATCTTTTGTCGGCGGAATTGGTGTTGGTAAAGCCTACGTAAATTTCATCAAAAATATTGTTGACACCACCCGAGAGCAATATATTGAAATTACCGAATTGCATATCCAATCCGAGCACTGCATTCAGTATCTGATAAGGCTTGGTCTTGTCGCTATTGGCATCATCAACCCAGAGTCCGCTGACAGAGCGGTAGCTTAGTTTTGAAAAGGCAGCGATCTTATCCTGATAAAGAGGATAAGCATACTGTAGAGCCACGTAAAGGTTGTTATCAGGTACGCTGGGGACTGCATTCCCCGAAAAATCTTTTACTTCCCGGATAAAAGTTCCTGTGCTGTCCAGTTCGATTGTAAGTGCCGAATAATCAGTGTACCTGAAATGGGAATAAGTATAGGCCAGTGAAAGATCCAGGCCTTTTAACAATCGCATACTGGCACCGGCTTCCAGGCCTTTGCGGTTTGTCCTTGCGGCATTGCGGAAATACACATTGCCCAGCACTTCATAGGGAACGATCTCATTTTCCACGATGATATTGAATGCAGTGAATTCGAAAAGAATGTTTTTGAGGAAATGATGATCTTTCCGGAACCAGTTCCCTTTGATCCCCGCTTCAAGGTTTTTGGATTCCTGGGCATTGAGTTCATCATTGTAAAGGAATCCGGGATCTTCGCTTTCCAGTTCGTTTTTGGCAGGACTGTCGAAGCTCAGGCCGAAGGATGAATAAACAGCCAGCCAGGGCATGATCTTATAATTCAGGGCCAGCTTTGGTGTAAAGGCCTGAAACTTTCTTTCATCATCCCGCAGGGGAAGGGTTTCCTCGGAAAGTTTATACGTCACATCATCATACCTGCCGGTAAGCAGGACAAAAAATCTCTTTTTCAGGATCTCATAGTTCTCTGAAATAAAGAAACCCGTATTGCTAATTTTTTCATCGGTAAGTTGCAGCAGCTGATCTCCTTTCATGCCACCCAGGTTCTCATAATATTCGGTGCGTGCAGGCTGAAACAGCAGGTCGCCTCCCACAGATAATTCGTTTTTGTTTCCTGCAATTTTCGAGCGATTGATGTATTTCCCGCTTAACCCCAATCCATTGCGATTGATAATGCGGTACTGGGAAGAAGTTCTTTCAAAATATTTGATGGTGGCATAGGTTGTGATCTCGATCTCATTATCGTAAAATTCCCCGAATTTGGCATTATATCTTATCCCCAGGCGGCCTTTGGTACTGATGCGTTTGGTGTCGCGGTCGATGTTCCTTTGATCGGCCTGGAAGGGATCTTCTTCAAATTCTTCTCTGGTAAGTGAACCCGGTAATTTGATCATGCCATCAACAAAATACCCATACAAAGTCAAACTGGTGTTTTCAGAAGGTTTGCTTTGCACCACCGTATTCATAATGTGCCAGTATTCATTGCTGTGTTTGCGGTAGCCATTGTACCCCTGGTAGGTATAGGTGTTTAGCAGGCGGTACTTATCTGTCCTGATCCCGGCCTGTATGCTGTTCCGGCTCAGCCCGAAAGATCCGAACTGGTCCATCTGGCTTATATAAGAACCCCCGAAATCCATGTCGTGTATGAAGTTGACCACACCCCCCGGGGCATTGGTATAAAGGGAAGAAGAATTGCCTTTTACCACTTCGATGCTGCTGATGGAATTGAAATCCACGGCTTCTATCCGGGTCTGTCCGTCGGGTTCGGATTCAGGTATGCCATCCAGCAATATGCGTACCCCACGAATTCCTGAATTCGACTGACTCCCGAATCCCCGTATGGCGATCCGTACATCATGGTTCCCATAACGGCTCTGCATGAAAAGGCCGGGTACGGCAGCAAGGGCATCATCAATCCCGACCAGCTTGCCCTGGCGGTAATCGATGGTTTTGATACGTGTAACAGGATAGGGAATATCGATGATCTTCCTGGGCATGCGGGCTCCGGTGATCACCACTTCCTCGAGACTGCTTTTGATCGTATCCTGGTGGAAAAGTACGATGGTGGTATCAGGCTCTGTAGCCTGGGCCTGGATTTCTTCAAATACATGAAGGAAAGGAAATAGAAGAAATGTATAGAATAAAAATACTTTTGTTTTTACCACCTCACGTCCGTTAATAATTTATATTTATTCAAAATTACAAATATATTTGGTGAATATTTTTAAGTGGACAGGAAAACTACATCATGAAAGGAACAAAAGCATTTCAAAAAATCAGCGGTAAAATTCATACCGAGATAGGTGGAGGATGGGGCGAAAAGGCCCTTGAATATGCACAACTGCCTGAAGTAAACCGGATTTTCAGACTGAAGAAAGAGCTCCTATATAAGATTATTGATGAAGATATTTATCCGGATTCTCAAAATAATCAGCTTGATGTTTTGGATTTCAATTGCGGATGCGGCAATGATTTTCCTTTTTTCCTGGAGAAAGGATGGCATGTTACTGGTTGTGATGGTGCGATCGGCATGTTGAATGTGGCTTTTGATAAATACCAACACTGGATTGAAAAAGGAAAGCTGGACCTGTACCTGGGCCGATCGGAAGAAATGAGCATGAAAAGTTTTGAGGGCAAGAAGTTCGACCTGATCTTTTCTACTACGGGTGGGTTTTCTTATGTGGATGATGCGGAATTCATACGGGAACACAAAGTCCTGTTAAATATGCTCAAGCCCGGGGGAAAGATCCTGGCGGCTCACCTGACGCCTTTTTGTTTTGCAGAAAGCATGTATGAAATCCTGCACCTGCGTTTTGGCAAGGCCCGCAAACGTTGGAAAGGAAAGTTGAAGGTGGTGGTCAAAAATGAAGAATATAACATGTACCTGCGATCATCCGGCAGGATAAAAAAGTTGCTTAAAGATACTGCTGAAATTGAAAGGAAGTATGCCATCCTCACGCTAAGCCCGCCTTATCAAACAGGATATAATCCGGGCCAGTCAATCATTAAGATGCATAAGGCCGTTGAACAAAATCTGCTTCGTTCGGGACTAGCAGCAAAGGTGTCCGATCAGGTAGCTTTTTTAATACAATCCAAATCACAAGAATCAAATCCCCAATAAGCACCAATCTCTAATGATCAAATGACCGAAATCTTGCACCTTGCTTTTGGGTGTTGGAGTTTGAGATTTTGTTCATTGTAATTTATTTGCAAATTGGTGCTTCACCTACCTGCAGCTACTCTTTGAACCTCCCCCGTAAAAGATCGCAATCCCCAGGATAAAGCCCAGATTATATGGCCAGCCCGAGTTGTTTGCTTCATAGATGTTCACATTTTCATTGAACAAACTGATGATGAATGTGAAAAAGGAGATAAATCCATGCCATAGGCCATACCAGAAGCCTGCCGGGCCCAGATCGAATTTTTCATTGCCTGCTGCGCATGAACTCAAAAGAAAGAGCGCAAGGATCAGCAGGGGCATCCATTTTATAATATTTGCTTTTCTCATAATGATTTGATTTTAGAAAGATTTAAAATTAGGAATTTATTACATTTAGATACTTATTGGCTACAAAAAAAACTTATGAAGCGCAGCATCGTATTCAACCACATACCAAAGACAGGAGGAACCACCCTGCGGATCATCCTGAACCGGGTATATGGGGAAGAAGCTGTCTTTTTCATTAACAGCCGGAATATTCAGGGATCGCTGAATGAAATAAAAGAAATGCCTGATGAAGATCGTCAGGCTTACAGGGTGATCAGCGGACATGCTGCAGAAATGTTTGAAAAATATTTTGAGGATCCATTCAGGATTTCTGTTTTGCGTGAACCTCTTTCGCTGTTTCTTTCCCAGTATCATTACCTGAAATACAGCCCCAATTCCAATTTTCTTGATGAGGTCAGTAAACTTCGATCAGAAGAAGAATACCTGGCATATGCGATCAGTAAAGGCCAGGATAACTTGCTGACACGATATTTGTCAGGTTCTGTGGAGTTTCTGCTTGATCCGGAAATTCCCATACCGGATATGGAAAAGGAAGGGGATAAACTGCTGCAAAAAGCAAAACAAAAGCTAAAAGACTATGATGCTTTGCTTGATCTCTCCAACTTTGACCGGGGCGTTTTTGTACTTTCTAATAAATTGGACTGGAAACGCATCCCGCTTTACCGCCCGAGTAATATCACCCGAAGAAAAAGGGAGTTTTCAAATTATGGCTCTGGCTTCCTGGAGAAGTTAAAAGTGTGTTTACGCTGGGATATTGAATTGTATGATTATTTCCGGGAGGAGAAGCTGGATGTTGCTATGAATAATAATAAACAACAGGTAATGCAGCCATTTCTTTTACGACAGAATCTTATTCAATTCGTTGCAAGCATCCTGGGGAAGAAATAAAATGATTAAGTATTCCAATTTCTCAAAGTGTAAGTAGTTGTTTCAAAGGCATTTTATTGCCACTAAGCCACCAAGACTCAAAGCCACACAAAGCAATTTATGCATCCTGATACTTCGAGATTCTTTGTGCTTAGTGCCTTTGTGGCAATCATAATAAAGGTGGTCCTGAAAATATTATTTAAACAAGAGAAGAAATATTCTGAACACAATTCCTCCAAGGAAACCATACATAAACCAGTGTTTCCATCCTTGATCACTCTGGCGGCCGGTAGGAATGAAGCCATCCAGCACTTCGATATTCTTGTTGAAAGCAATATTGCCTTTCACTTCCTGCATCCGATTGTAGAGTGTGAGGGTTTCCTCCAGGAGGTCCATGCGGGTAATGGCATCATTTTCTTTCAATCCTTCTTCTTTGATGATGAGCATATTGCTGAGGGAATCCACGATGGCCATCCGCTGTTCAAGAAATGCCAGTTCTGCTTTTGATTTCTCCAGCATATATTTCTGGCGTTCCAGAATAAATTCTGTCCCATTCAGGTAATTTACCAGGGCATTCTGAAGATCTGGCAATATATTGGGATCTTCTACTTTTGCGCTGATATAAAATGGTATTTTTTCAGTGCTGAGGTCTTCCAGCAAAGGTTCCCTGCGAATATTCAGAGCAGAAACAGATTGTATTTTACTTACTTCTTCAGGCGGCATATCCAACAAGCGTGAGAGGCCTTTCATTTGATCCGCTTCGATCAGGTCGTTCAGCTTTTCCAGCATATCGGCATAGATCTTTTTTTCGTAATGCACATAGGATACGGTCATTTCGGCCATGTAGGATTTTGGCTTGATAAAAAATGCTCCACTTGCCAGCGCACCAAAAATGATCCCGAATAAAAGAAAGGATACGAAATATTTTTTCAGGAAATCCCGGAAGGAGGAAAACATTCCCGCCAGGAAACCCCGGCCTTCTTCCATCTGGCTCAACAATGCTTCCCAGACTTTCCTTCCTGTGTTATAAGAATTGTTCGTTTGATCTGAATTCATATTGCTTTGTTTTTTTTACCAAATTTGCATGCATGGCCAGAACCTCAACAAATTTAAGAAATTCAGGCTGGAATTTAGCGAATATACTGATTTACCCGGCTGCCTTCCTGGCCGTCACCCCCTTTTTTATCAACAGCCTGGGTGAAAGTGTGTTCGGTGAGTGGATGCTGATCAATTCCTATGTATTCATCAGTGTTCACCTGGTGGGTTTTGGTTTGATGCATTCCATCACCGCGCATGTGGCTGAAGCCCTTGGAGAGAATAATAACAAAAAGCTGCATGCTTACATCAATGCAGCCACAAGGGTGCTGGGAATCATGATGCTGGTTTATTTCATGGTAGCGGTACTCATATATATCTTCAGTGACAAACTCTTCCCGTTCTTTGAAGAAAATACCTGGAAGACCCTTGCAGCTGCGACTCTCCTGGTCGGGATCAAATTTCCGGAGGTGCTCTATCAGAGTATCTTCAAAGGCTATGAATATTACAATAAGTCAGCCATTTATAATACGCTTAACCGGGTCTTTGGTCTCGTATTGCAATTTTTGCTGGTTCTGAACGGGTATTCGCTCTTTGCGATCTTTCTTGGTAGCTTCGTCGTTAACTTCTTTATGGTGGCCCTGCAGGCCGTCATCGTTTATCGTAAAATGCCTGGCTACCGGCTTCAGGTTTTTACCAGGGTTAAAGAAAGAAAAGAACTATATCATTTCGGCTTCTGGACCTGGCTGCAAACCATCATCGCAGTAGCCTCCTACCAGATGGACCGCTTCCTGATCGCTTATTTCCTGGGAACAGCTACCGTTACTTATTATGTGCTGGCCTCCACCATTGCCAACCACCTGCACATGGCTTTTGAAGCTGTGGTGAGCTGGTTCCTTCCCAAAGTCTCCAGGCTGAAAGCAGCCGTGATGGATACACAGAAGCATTTTCATACCATCCGTGCATTTTCCGTAGGTTTTTCCCTGCTGCTGATATTGGGCACTTATCTAATGAGCGGACCGGTATTCACCCTCTGGCTGGGGCCTGAGAAGTTCGCCAAAATGATCGGTTTCTTTTACCTCTTTATGGTATTCGAAACATTCATGATCATGTCAATCGTGCCAAAGCTTTACCTGAATGCTTTGCGCTCACTCTCTTTTATCACCATGCTTGAATTCATGTACAAGACAGGAATCATTATTGGGATGATTGTGTTGTTTGCTATGCGCGGTACAGGAGAAAGCCTGATATGGGGCCAGATCCTGGCAATGATCATTTTTATGCCCATCGAATACTACCTGGTGAATAAAAGGGTGTTGAAGGAAAACACCTTCAGGGAGACCGTGCTTAACTTCCTGCCACCCCTCGCCGTGAGTGCTGCAATCCTTGCTAATGACTGGCTTCTTTCGGCTGTGTTTATACTTTTTAGTGTACTTTTATACTGGTATACTTATATCAAGGATAAAAATTTTGACCACAAACTGCTGACGGAGTGAGCCTGAAAAAAACATATTATTTCTTTTTTCCTTTTGTATTTCTTTATTTCTTCCTGAACAATTTTCTGTTGCCCCAGGGTTTGCTGTATACCAGCCTGTTAAGTCCGGTATTTCTATACTGGCTTTTCAAAAGGAAGAAATTAGGGTCAATGGTCTCCTGGGGCTTGTTGTTGCTGATTCCCGTTCCATTTCATTTGCTGTCCGGTGTTAACCTTCAATCTTACCTGATTTCTTCGGGCATGATGATCACTATCTGGGTATTCCTTTTTACTGCTGTGGAGGCCGTAAAAAAGATCAATGAAAATCTCCAGGAAATGTTTTCCCGCGTTTTACTGATCAACTCGGTGCTGATCCTTGCTGCCCTGGCTATATTACCATTCGGGTCACTGGGCAAACTGATGTGGGATTATACCCCCATTTCTCCGGGTGTTCAGGAGTTTCCGCGGTTGATGCTGCTGGCATATGAGCCATCCCATTATGCCCTGCTACTGTCACCTGTCTTTATCTACTTTATCCTGAAACTGATGACAGCTCAATCAGGGCACCCCCTGCTTACAGCACTTGGTGTGGGTATTCCATTGTTGTTGTCTCTCTCATTTGGTGTACTCGGAGCCCTCTTCATGGCCTTGCTGATCGCTTCCATCGTTTACATGAAGAAACTGCCTGCTTCATCTCGCTCATTCTTATTCAACCTGCTGATCCTTTTTGTGATCCTGCTGCTGGTAATTGCATTTGTATGGCCTGAAAATCCCGTATTTGAGCGAATTGAAAATATTTTTGCCGGGGAAGATACCTCGGCAAAAGGCCGACTCTCAGACTCCTTTATGTTTGCTGTCGACCTGATCACACAACACAACCTCATCTTTGGCGTGGGACCCGGGCAGGTGAAGATCCTTGCCCATGATTTTATCGTGGAGTATTACCAGTATTACGGAGAATTTGCAGAAACTGTCCGTATACCCAATTCTATGGGGGAGATGATGGCTGTTTATGGATTGTATGGTTTTTTACTCAAACTATTCTTTGAGATCTATTTCTTTGTGAAACTGAAAGTATATAACAACCTGTATTCACTCAGCCTGTTCATTTTTATCTTCGTTTATCAGTTTACCGGGAGTTTCCTCAGCAATGCCGCAGAAATGGGAATATGGGCTCTGGCCTTTGCCTCACGCCTTCCTGACTTTGAGTATTCCCGTTTGAAGAAGGAGGAAAGATGAAAGTCGCATGCATATCCCGTTCTTCCATCTTTGAAGTAAGCGGAGGTGACACTACCCAGTTGCTCAAAACAGCTGTCGAACTCAGAAAACTCGGGGCGGAGGTAGATATCTTCAGGGCGTCCGACAGTATCCCTTATCAGGATTTTGATTTGTTGCATTTCTTCAACATCATCCGGCCTGCGGATCACTGGTATCATATCAAGAAAAGTCAGAAACCCTATGTGGTCAGTACGATTTACCTCGATTATTCAGCTTTCGATCATTTTGGTCGTGGCGGATTAAGCAGCCGGGTTTTGCGCATGATCGGGAAATCAAGAAGTGAATACCTGAAAAACATGCTACGATACATGAAAGGACAGGATAAGCTGGTGAGTTCATCTTATTTGCTGGGTCATAAAAGGGCTATGAAAAAAGTACTTTCAGGAGCTGCCCTTATTTTACCCAATTCCAAATCAGAGTTTAAAAGGATCACCCATGACCTGCACATGGATCTTGACTTTCATATTGTCCCCAATGGCATAGATACGGAAATCTTTGGGAGCATTCCTGAAAGCATCGAAAGGGAAAGGAAGGTGATCTCTGTTGCCCAGGTGTATGGCATGAAGAACCAGCACCAACTGATCAAAATATGCAACGAAATGGACCTGCCCCTGGAGATCATCGGAAAGGCTCCACCCAATCACCGGAAATATTATGAATACTGCAGGCATATTGCCGGAAAGCAGGTGCGTTTTGTTGATCACATGCCCCAGGAAGAGCTGGTACGACATTATGCATCCGCAAGGGTGCATGCCCTGCCAAGCTGGTTTGAGACCACGGGCCTGAGTTCACTGGAAGCGGGTGCCATGGGATGCAAACTGGTGGTGGGAGAAGGAGGCGATACAAGGGATTATTTTGAAGGGATAGCTTTCTTTTGCAATGCAGATGACCCGGGTTCCATAAAAAATGCCATCGAAGCTGCTCTGGAGAGTGAAGCGGATCCCATGGTCAGGGAAAAGATTTTAAATAATTTTAGCTGGCGGAAAGCCGCAGAAGAAACACTGAAAGCTTACAGAAAGGTGCTGGATCATGCATAGGAAATTGTCCATAGGCATACTGGGTTCGCGGGGGATTCCCAATAATTACGGGGGGTATGAGCAGTTTGCAGGAGAGCTTGGTGTGCGTCTGGTGGAGAAAGGACATGAAGTTTCCGTGTATACTGTTGCAGAGCATCCATTGAAAGATCTTTATTACAAAGGCATCCACAGGATACTGGTAAAAAACCCGGAAACCCGCCTGGGTACTTTCGGGCAGTTCCTCTATGATCTTTATTCAAATATCGACAGCCGGAAAAGAAAATTCGATATCATCCTGCACCTTGGTTATACCAGTGATTCCATTTGGTATCGCCTCTGGACTGGTAAAAGCATTCACCTTACCAACATGGACGGTTTGGAATGGAAACGATCCAAATACAATAAATCCGTCCGGAAGTTTTTGTTGTATGCTGAAAAACTGGCTACCCTGAAAAGTAAAATGCTCATTGCTGATTCATATCCCATCCGGGAATACCTTGAAAAGCATTATGATAAACCGGTGCGTTACCTGTCTTATGGTGCAGCGATCCCTGAGGTTTTTTCGAAAGAAGTGCCGGAATCTTTGAAGCTAGTCCCCGGTGCATATGACCTGATCATTGCCCGTTTTGTTCCCGAGAATAATATTGAAACCAGCATCAGGGCCAAGCTGGAAGCAAATGATGATATCCCCCTGGCTATCTTCGGGAATCCAAACGAATACCGGAGGCTGCTCGAAAAGAAATATGCTGAAGGGGAAAAGATCCTGTTTTTCGAGCCGGTTTATGAAAAGGAGAAGATCGACAGTATCCGGAGGTTCGCCCGTTTTTATATTCACGGGCATTCGGTAGGCGGCACCAATCCTTCCCTACTGGAAGCCATGGCCTGCACCTGCAACATCATTGCGCATGATAATCCTTTCAACCGGGCAGTCCTTCAGAAGGATGCATTCTATTTCGGAGAGGAAAAAGATTTATGTGCTATCTTTGAAAATACGCATCCCGGGGATTTTGAATCCTTCAGAAATCAAAATCTGGAAAAAATACGTGATCAATACAACTGGGACATCATCACCGAAGGCTATGAGGAATTATTTATCGAAGCAATTAATACTTCCCTCACTGATTAGCTGGCTCTGGGCTCTCTTATGGTTCATGCTGCCGGTTTCCAGGAAAGGAAGCGTGGCCGTGATCTGGCTGTTGGGATTGCTGGTGATCATACAATCAATCATCAAAAAACCCATGATCAGTAAGCAGCAATGGTGGATCAGCCTGATGCTGTTCGCCCTGTTCGCCTGGCATGCCTACAGCCTTGTCTTTGATCCCAAACAGGCCGAGGTCATGAAAAACCTTGAGCGCAAGCTTTCCCTGCTCGTCATACCCCTGATCCTGTTGCTAGGAAGCAGCCATATACAGAATATCAAAACCTGGGCCCTGCGTGGTTTTTTTGCAGGCCTCTTTTTCACCGGGATGCATATGCTGCTGGATGCCATCATCCAGAGCTTTCAGGGCTTTGATATGAGCAAATGGATGTACCACGATTTTACAAGCCCTTACACCCTGGGGGCAGTTTATTACTCATGGTACCTGGCCATTGCCATGATCAGTCTGGTTTTTGACCGGCAGGAAGCCTTTATTGAAAAGATCCGCTATTACCTGTTGTTTTTCTTCTTGCTGCTGTTGTTGCTTTCGGCATCCAAATTATTTATCAGCCTGATGATCCCGCTTGTTTTTATCGGCCTCTTTCTGAAACAAGGCAAAAAGAAAAGACTCATCATTGCCGCCATTGCCTTCATCATGCTAATGATTGCCGTTGTCCCGTATATCAACCGCATGAAGGAATTAAGCAATTCGAAACTGGATGTTATCTTCCTGAAGGAATACCGCTATGACACACCACTGAATGGCTTGACATTGCGATTGATAGAATGGCGTTTTGCCTGGGAGATCATGCAGGAAAATGATGCCTGGTTGAGGGGTGTGGGGATTGGAAGCAAGCAGGATATATTGGATGATCACTATGAAAAATACAATTTATATACGGGAAATCCTGAGCTTGGTGACCGGGGATACCTGGGTTATAACTACCACAGCCAGTTTGTCGAAATCACTGCCGGTACAGGGATACCGGGTCTTGTTATTCTTTTGTTAATATTTACATATGTTTTTTTCTGCATTCGTAAACAACTATTTTTGCCTCTGCCTGTCTATATAATATCGGCTCTTTTCTTTCTCACAGAATCTGTGCTGGAGAGGCAGGCCGGTATCGTAATGTTTTGTCTGATCGTATGTACTTTTAAACAAAAGGATATACCGGCATCTGAAAACAATGAATAAAACTTACAGGAAATACAAGGAAGATATAGTGGTTGGTCAGCAGTACCTCGACACCTGGGTGCCTGTTGCCTATACGCCTGTAAGTAAGAACAGGCTGGAGTCTGCTGCCAATCGTTTTTTAAAGCGCAGCTTCGATTTTATCAGTGCAGGCATACTCTCTTTGCTCATCCTGCCCTGGCTGATCCCCCTTGTAGCCATCATTATCAAAATTGATTCGCGGGGACCTGTTTTCTTCATCCAGAAACGCACCGGTCGTAACCGGAAAACATTCAATTGTATCAAGTTCCGGAGTATGCTGGTCAATGATGAAGCCAATCGCAAACGGGTGGTTGAAGAGGATGACAGGATCACCCGGATAGGGTATTTCATGCGAAAATATTTTATAGATGAAGTTCCGCAGCTTATCAATGTGCTGCGGGGTGATATGAGCATGGTGGGTCCGCGGCCGTTCATGTTGTGGGACAATGTGCGGGATGCCAAGCTGATCGATAATTACCACGACCGCCACAAAGTAAAACCCGGTCTCACCGGCCTTGCCCAGATGCGCGGATACCACGGCCTTGTCAATAGCCAGAATGATTTGAGACTCAGGATCTCCTCCGACCTGGAATATATTGAGAACTGGACCTGGTTTGGAGATATCTTTATTATCTTTGGTACACTGGTACATATCCTGAGAGATCATTAATGTCGGACAAACCAACAAGAGAAAAGCTGGAAGAAGGTTGTGTTAAATGCCTTGATTACTTTGGTATTTTTAAGTATCCCCTGACAGATGAGGAGATTCACCGCTTTCATCCATACCAGTGCGAGCTTGAAGATGTCCGAGAAATCTTGCATGAGATGCATGTAGGCATGAAGGTATACAGGCATCATAATTTCTATATGCTGGATGACCAGGAATCCTGGGCGCTGGAGAGGCTGAAAGGCAATGAACGTGCATACCAGCTTTTGAACCGTTCGGGCAGGTATATCTCCATTGTGGCTTCTTTCCCTTTTGTTCGGGGCATTGCTGTCAGCGGCTCCCTTTCCAAATTCTATGCATCCGAAAATCCCGACCTGGATTATTTTATCATTACAAGTGCAAACCGGTTATGGATAGCAAGGACGTTCCTGCATTTATTTAAGAAGCTTACATTTCTCAGTGGTCATGAACATTATTTCTGTATGAATTATTTTATCGATACCGAAGCCTTAAAAAATAGCAGCCGGAATCTTTACGGAGCCATCGAAACGCTTACACTATTGCCGGCCTATAATGAAAAGCTGATCCAGGAATATGTAAATACGAATCGCTGGGCAGAGGATTATCTACCCAACCATCCGGGGATGAACAGGCGGGATTATCTCCTTCCTGACAGGAAAAGACCTTTTAAAAAACTGGCTGAAGTGCTTTTGAATTTACTGGCTCCGCAGAGAATGAACCGTTTCTGGATGAAATTGACAGACCGCAAATGGCGCAAAAAATGGTCGGGGTTCAATTATAGCGAAGATGATTATAACAGGGCTTTCCAGACAGAAATACATATTTCAAAGAACCACCCGGCGGACTATGAAAAAAAGGTTCTGTCATCCCTTGAAAAAGAAAAAAAGCAAGAGGCCTTATGAGCAGGTATATTCTCATCGGTGGCAGTGGTTTTCTGGGAGCTCATGTACTGGAAGAGTTGATCAGGCAGGGAGAGGAAATTCATGTGGTTGAGCACAGAAATAAGATCCCCGAATCCACTCAATATAAGATCATCCCAGGAGGAATATCTTCCCTTCATACCGCTTTTCTGGATAAGTTGAAGCCAGATGTCATATTTCATTGTGCAAGGCCCAGGATCCCATCATTAAGATGGGCCGGACGTAAATTCGCCGCTGGAATTGCAGCACGCCTGAACAAAAAGCTGTTGAAATCATTGCAGAGGTGTACATTGCATCCCCGGCTGGTGTTTGCTTCAGGTAGCCTGATGTATGGCAATCATGAATATCCCAGGGAAGAGTCAGATGAATTGAATCCCATCAGTTTTGCACGGCAGTATTACAAAGGGGAAATACCCCTCCTAAGCGCCTGCAAGAAAAAAGAGTATCCTGTGCAGGTATTGCGATTCCCCTGGCTGCTCGGGAATGCTTCCTGGTTTAAATGGTTTTACCAGGATAATATTGAAAAGAAGCAGGCCATACCGGCTTTCGGTGACCGGCAGAACATGATGCATTTTCTGGATGTGAGGGATGCCGCAGCACTCATGGTCCGCTATGCAAGAAAAGCTCCCTGTCCGAATATTTATAACATATATTCTGAACATTTAGTGAAGCAGGAGGAATTTCTGAAGATCCTTTCCGGGAAATTCCATGCTGAAATAAAAGATTACCAGGAAGTCTTCGATGGAAGTATTGAGAATGAAGCCCTGGAAGCTTTCACTTCTAATATCATATTAAAAACGGATTACCGTGAAATACTTGATCAGTTCAAATTCCGCACCCTCGACGAAAGTCTTGAAAATCCCGGATAAGAACTGATGGGATGATCAGACTAAGATTCTGTTTTGGCTGCAAACTGAAAAAAGTTCTGTGGGCTTCATTCGACAATCTATTGTATTATTTACGGAAGACAAACAAAGTATATTCCCCTTTCGACCACCATTGGGTATTTTGTAGTTGCAGGTCTTTTTGCCAGAGCTTTTCAAGTTTATCATGCTGCGCCTTGTATTTCTTGTGGTTATACCATGCCGGGAAAAGGATGCTGTAGCCTTTTTTTTCCATCAGTTCAAAATCGACAAAAGCTTTCCTGATCTCTACCGGGCTGTAACAGCGTGAAGGCAGGTGCCTGTCGGTGGAATAGCCGCCCCATTCTTTCCCGGTCCGGGCAAAGGCTGTATTAAAATTCAGCTTGATACTTTGCACGATCATCTCCCTCAAATACCATTTGTTTACGAAGCTAAGTACTGCATGGCCGGTGGTTTTGAGCAGGTTATGAATCTGGCTGGCAGCAAATCCCAGGTTTGCAACTGTATTGAGTGCACCGAAATAGACATAGATCAGGTCGAAGCTTTCCGTTTTAAAATTTTTGGTCAAATCCCTTTCATCGCTCACCAGTACACTGGCATTATTCAGGTTTTGCTTTTGAATGCGTTGCTCGGCCAGTTGGACCATCTTCGGTGAAATATCCACCCCGGTGATCTTTCTTTCCGGAAATTCCCTGGCAAACCAGGCCACATCGAAACCCGGTCCGCAACCGATCTCCAAAGCATTTTCAAAAGGGTATTTGGTGGTGATGTGCCGGAAATCTTTCCGGATCTTGTCCAGCAGTGGATTTTCTTCTGCCCTGTCCTCAAATCCCAGCTCCACATCCTTATCATAATAGCTGGAAACATTCTCGTAGAATTCAGAAACATTGGTTTTTTCTGTCATACTTACAAAGTCTATTGGCGAGGTGAAATTACAAAAAGCAGGCACCCAATAACAAATAAATTACAATTTTGAATGATCAAAAGTCCGGTTTTTATTGCTAATCTGCTCGTACTGGTCATTTGATCAATTTTTACTCTGATTCACATTTTTTCCGATAACTGCCGGGATGGTATTTAAGATTTTATTTTCAGAACCCGGGTATTTCCTGTCCTTCCATCCAGGGTGCCCTGGCTTCGATCAGCTTTTTCCCAATCGCTGGCAATGTAGTTTTGCTTATTTCATCAAGGTCATCTTTTAATTGCTGCATTTGTATCACAGCGATTTCGAAACTGCGTTTCTGGGCCTCAGTGGGTCCATAGCTGTTGCCGGTTCCGGAAGCAGCAAAACCATAACGGGTATACACCGTGGGCGGGGATCCCGCACCGGCTTCCTGTTTGGATTTGTTGCCATACAACTGCATCCTGATATCTTCCAGCCTGTGCCTGGCATCATCGATTTCTTCCAGCAGGCTGTCGGATACTTTCTCCGATCTCAGCAAAGCCACCTTCATGGCTTTCACCTTCTTTTCTGCATTTTTCAGGATGATGCTGCCAGCAGTGATGGCTTCCTGCAATTGCCTGATTTCTTCCAGGAAGGCAAGGATCTCCGGCTGGTCTGCACCCTGCAGGGATCCCTCCCTCATCTTTTTAACAGTAAATTCGACAGGGTCGGTGAGCTCTGTGTATTCTCCGTCCACCAGGCTTGCCATACTCACACTATACTTTCCGGGGAGGGCCATCAAGCCCCTTGACCATCCACCCGGATTTTCATCATGCATATCGATGGCTGCAGTACTGGCATAATGGAGATCCCAGTTTACCCTGTGAAATCCCCTGGACTTCTTGCCTTTGATCCTTCTCACAACATTTCCTTCTTCATCCCGGATGCTCAAAATAATGCCGGGATCTTCTTCCCTTCTTTCAGCTTCAACTGCTTCCCAGCCGGGAAAGATGACATCTTCGCCGGCTTTTATTTTCTTTTTCTCTTCAGCCTGTCTGCTGGATTTTTTTGTTTTTAAACCTTCAGAAAGAAAGTATGTGAAAACCACTCCATAAGGAGGATTTTCGGCAGTGAAATAATTTGCACCCTGAGAACCTTTGCCATAACGCTGTATGTACCACCAGCTATCGCGGATCGGGAACATAGCAGCTTGTTGTTCCAGGATTTTCTCGTCGATATGGCGCAGTACACTATAATCATCGAAAATATAAAAGCCTCGGCCAAAGGAGGCGCCAACCAGGTCATCTTCTCTTTCATGGATGGCCAGGTCGCGGAAGGAAATGGTGGGAACGCCGCCACCCAGTTTGGTCCATTTCTCACCGGCATCTATCGTAAAATAAATGCCGAATTCGGTAGCCAGGAAAAAGAGTTCTGGTTTTTTGTGATCCTGAACGATTCGCCACAATAATGTTCTGTCGGGTAAATTCCCTGTCATGGGTTCCCAGGTTTTTCCCCGGTCATCACTTTTTACGAGGTATGGATTCAGGTCTCCAAATTTATGATTATCCATTACAACATAAAGTGTATTGACATCATGCAGACTTGCTTTGATGTCATTGACGAAGGCTGTTTCGGGTATCCCTTTGATATCTCCTACCTCAAGTCTCTTCCAGTTTTCCCCGCCATCTTCGGTGATCTGCAACAGGCCGTCATCAGTACCCACATAGATCAGTCCTTCCTGCAAGGTTGATTCCGCGAGGGAAGTGATTGTATTGTATTGCGACATGGCATCCATGTCCCATGCATTGTCCCAGCTTTGTGTGCTGCCCATGATCGGGAGTTCCAGTCTTTCCTGCTTCCTTGTCAGGTCGCCGGAAATGGCCTCCCAGCTGTCGCCCCTGTTATCGGACTTCCACAATCTTTGGGAAGCAAAATAGATCCTTTTTGGAGAATGCGGGCTTACCAGTATGGGGGCATCCCAGTTATATCTTTCAAAACCTTCGCCTTCTTCGGGTTGCGGACGGATGTTCACCCTTTCGCCGGTGCTCATGTCAATCCTGTTCAGATAACCCTGCTGGGATTCGGCATAAGCTATGTCGGGGTTGCCCGGTTCTGTGGCTGGCTGGTGCCCGTCGCCTCCCAGTACCAGGTACCAGTCTTCGTTGCTTATCCCATCCCGTTTGTCGGTTCGGGAAGGTCCTCCCTGGGTTCCATTGTCCTGGGTTCCCCCGATAATGTTGAAAAAAGGTTTGCTGTCGTCGAGGGCAAGTTTATAGAACTGCGTTACGGGGAGGTTGTTTACAAATCGCCAGCTTTCCGTGCCGTCGAAGGTTTCGTACAATCCGCCATCAGTACCTACCAGCATATAATCCGGGTCGTCATCCCTGAAAGCTATGGCATGGTTGTCGGAATGTTTATCTTTTTCATTCATGCGTTCAAAATGCTTGCCCCCGTCTTCGGAAACCTGCATCCTGACATCCACCAGGAAGATCTTATCAAATTCATGCGGACTGGCATATAACTCCTGGTAGTAATGCGGACCGGTTGCTCCGGCCACAGCATCGCTTTGTTTTTTCCAGGAAGCGCCACGGTCTTCTGATTTATAAACCCCTCCACGTCTCCGGTCTAGTTCTATGGCAGCATATATGATATCCGGATCCTGGGGTGATATCGCAAGTCCGATCTTGCCCATATTGGAACCTGGCAGACCTTTCTTTAGTTTTGTCCAGTTTTCGCCCCCGTCTTCGGAACGGCAAATGGCAGTGCCGGGTCCGCCACCCATGTATGCTGCCACATTCCTGTGCCTTTGCCATGTTGCAGCATAGAGCCGCTCAGGATTTCGCGGATCGATCAGGATATCGGTAACACCGACCCATTCATCATCACCCAGTGTTTTATTCCACGTTTTACCGCCATCCGTTGTTTTGTAAAGTCCACGTTCACCGCCCTTATTCCACAAAGGTCCCTGGGCAGCAACCCACAGAATACTTGGATTTTCAGGATGAATGATGATTTTTGAAATGTGATGGCTTTTCTTCAAGCCCATGTTTTCCCAGCTTTTGCCGCCATCAAAGCTTCTGTAGATGCCATCGCCATAGCCAACATGCCGGCCTCCGACATTTTCTCCAGTCCCCACCCATATGGTATGAGGGTTGTTCGGATCGATGCTCAGGCAACCGATGGAGTAGGAGGGCTGGTCATCAAAAATGGGTTCCCATGTAGTTCCTGCATTTACTGTCTTCCAGACACCACCCGAACCGACAGCTACATACCATAGGCTGTTATCCTCCGGATGGATAGCAATATCAGCAATGCGTCCTGACTTATAGGCAGGCCCGATGCTTCGAAGTTTTAAACCCTTGAAGGTCTTTTCAGAAAAAGTACTTGAGTCCTCCTGGGCTTCAATAAATGAATAATTAAACAGAAAAAGTGGGATTAAAAAGGATAAGAAAATATTGCAGCTCTTTTTCATAAGAATAATTTTGATGTAAGGTGTTTTCCAGAATCAAATGTAAAAATCTTTTTCTTAATCAATCTGGGTATTCCCAATGCATGATTTTTTCTGATTAGCGGTTCATTTGATAATTTGTTAATTTTATATTCGTTTTGTAGGCCAAGCAAGATTTATAAGCGTGACAGAAAAACTTAGCAATCAATCGGATAATGCCGGAATCAGGGATGAGAAAATTGTCTCCTTATCTATGATGCTGGTTTTTCTGCTGGTGATCATCACGGGCCTTGTGTCTTATCTATTGCTGAACCAGAGCCTGAATACCATCAGCCAGAACATCCAGCCCGACAGGAGGTTGCTCCTTACCAAAAGCATTTATAATGAATTGAAGGATGGGGAAAACAGCGTAAAATCATTCTCACTGACGCAGCACGATGAATATTTGAAGAGTTTTTATCTATCTGTGCAACATACCGAAAAGCAGCTCGATCTGCTTCGGGAAGGCATAGAACAAAATGACACACTCACAAATTACCTTGATTCGCTTGAGATCCTGATAGAAGATCGTTTCTTATTGCTCGACAGCTTGCTGGAAATCCAGGATGAATACCGGGTGCAGCAGGCCCTCAACAACCTTGTTAGCACCATACATGAGGACAGCCTGCAATTCTGGGAGGAAGAAAAGGAAGGATTTTTTAAGAGACTTTTTAAAGGCAAAAAGAAAAAAGCAGAAGCAGAGGAGCGCAGGCAGGCTGAGATCGAAGCTTTCAGCCGGGAGGTTGATGAGATCAGGCGTGAAGAGATCTTAAGAGAACAGGAAATCCGGCAGAAAGAACTGGAATTGATCGGACGCGACCGCCAGCTGATGAAACGGATATCCGCCCTGCTATCGGTCTTTGACCGTGCCGTTATCGGCATCATGAAAGAAAAAACTGCCCTCGCCGAAAAACGAACCAAACAGATCAGCTGGGTGATCGGCGCATTTGTTTTCCTTGCTTCACTTTTACTGATCATTGCAATCTTTACCATTGTGCGATTCATAAAGCGCAACAACAATTATAAAAAAGCACTGAAACAGGCGCATCAGGAAGCCCTTACGCTAGCCCGGACCCGCGAAAGTTTTCTGGCCAATATGAGCCATGAGATCCGCACACCCATGAATGTGATATCGGGATTTACCGGACAGTTGCTGAAAGGTAAAATGACGAAGCAAGAGCGGGAACAGCTCAGGATGATAAAAAATGCCTCCGACCACCTGGTGCATATTCTGAATGATATCCTTGATTTTTCAAGGCTGGAGGCTGGCAAAATGTCCCTGCACGAAAAAAGCTTTGTTCTTGAAGAATTGCTTGGAGAACTTATCGCTTTCTTTGAACCGCTGGCAAAGGATAAGAGCAATATACTCAAGCTCACACTTGAAAAGAATGTTCCAAAGTATGTGAAATCAGATCCTGTTCGTCTCAGGCAGGTTTTGCTCAACCTGGTCAGCAATTCGATTAAATTTACAAGGAGCGGGAATATTGATTTACATGTGAGCCTTGAGGATCAAAAAGCAGGAAAATATTTGGTCAGTTTTATCGTGAAAGATACCGGCACAGGAATAGCCAGAAAAGACCTGCAGAAGATATTTGATGAATTTGAGCAAAGCAGCAGCAATGTCTCACAATCCGCCCAGGGTACCGGCCTGGGCCTGGCCATTGTAAAAAAGATCACGGATCTTTTCGGCGGAAAGATTGAGCTCAAAAGCCAGGAGGGTGAGGGAACAGAAATCCGGCTTATGATTCCTCTAATTGAGGCAAAAGCGGAAGAGATCACATCAGAGGTACCTGGCCGGACCGATCTGCATCTTCCGGCGGGACTGAATATCCTCGCAATCGATGATGAGGAATACAACCGGCAATTGCTGAAAGCCATGCTGAAGGATTATAAAGTGAACATCGTGGAAGCCATCAATGCCGAGGACGGACTGATGTTTTTCGGGAAACTGGATTTTGATATTGTGCTTACTGACATCCGGCTGCCCGGCATGAGCGGCATGGATCTTACCAGGAAGATCAGGCAATTCAAAGATAAGCAGAAGGCTGCGGTCCCGGTTATCGCACTAACGGCATCTGTAACACAGAATGACCAGGAAGTTTACCAGAAGGCAGGCATGGATGATTTTCTGCCCAAACCGGTGAAGGAAGAAGACCTGGTGAGGATGATCGCAGGCTTTTGTGGGAATGCTACCGGGCATGATCAAAAAGAGGAAAGTACCACGGAGGTAGAAATTGATGAGTCCGTCCATTTCGACCTGGAAGAATTAAAACGGCTGAGTAACCAGGATGAAGGCTTTTACAGGGAAATGATCGAACTTTTTATCCGCAATACAGAATCCGGTTTTAAGCAAATCCAATTGCATTTTGACAAAAATGAATTTGCTGAATTGCAGGAGCAGGCCCATAAAATCGTTTCTCCGGCACGCCATATTAAAGCACATAAGCTGATCCGCCTGCTCAAGGAGATTGAACTCCTGGAAAATCCCCAAAGCAGGACTGACAGGATAGAGGAATTATTGAAAGAATCTATTGATGAATTTGAAATCATAAAAAAATCCCTGAAAGGATAAACATGAAACAGAAGTCTTTTAGCATATTTGCCGTAGAAGACAATGAGTGGTATAACAGATTGCTGGTGCATACCCTTTCCCTCAACCCCGATTTTCAGGTGGAAAGTTTTTTTACCGGAAAGGAATTACTGGACAAGCTGCATGAACGGCCCGATGTGATCACCCTGGATTACCGGCTTCCGGATACAACAGGCACGGACTTACTCAGGAAGATCAAGGATTTTGATGAGCGCATCGAGGTGGTGATCATATCTGAACAGGATGATATTGAAACGGCCGTGGATTTGCTTAAGCATGGCGCATTCGACTACATCGTAAAAAGCAAGGACATCAAGGAAAGGCTGCTGAATACCATGCAGATCATCCGCAAGAAAGCCGGGATGCAGGACCGGATTGATGTGCTGGAACAGGAGGTGCAGAAGAAGTATGATTTTAGCAGCATGATTATCGGGAACAGCCCGGCCATGAAGCGGGTGATGGGAATGATGGACAAGGCGGTCAATTCAAACATCAGCATCAGTATTTCGGGTGAAACGGGAACGGGAAAAGAAGTGGTTGCCAAGGCCATCCATTTTAATTCATCCAGGAGAAACAAGCCATTTGTGCCGGTGAATATGTCTGCTATTCCTTCCGAGCTTTTCGAGAGTGAATTGTTTGGCCATGAAAAGGGGGCATTTACAGGCGCTGTCGCACGCAGGACCGGTAAGTTTGAAGAAGCCAGCGGAGGTACCCTTTTCCTGGATGAGATCGGGGAGACCGACATGAACTTTCAGCCCAAACTGTTGCGGGCTTTGCAGGAAAAAGAAATTACACGCATCGGTGGCAATGAGCAGGTGAAAGTGGATTGCCGCATCATCGTGGCAACCAACCGCAATTTGATGGAAGAGGTGAGAGAAGGGAATTTCCGCAAAGACCTTTTTTATCGCCTGCAGGGCATCCCGATTGATCTTCCGCCCCTTCGTGAGCGCGACAAAGATGTGCTCATCCTCGCACGCTATTTCATGGAGAATTTTGCCAAAGAAAACAAGGAAACACTGAAAGGCCTTACGGAAGGAGCACGCAAAAAACTCCTGGCTTATGACTGGCCGGGCAATGTGCGGGAGCTCAAATCGGTTGTTGAACTGGCCATTGTAATGTCGCAGGGCGAAACGGTGGAGGAGGAAGATATCACATTCAGCTCATTCGACATGATGCATGATCTCTTGCCGGAAGAAATGACGCTCAGGGAATACGATATCCACATTGTGAAATATTACATGAAAAAGTATGACGACAAAACCAAAGTGGTTGCGGAAAAGCTGAGGATTGGGCAGACGACTGTATACCGGCTGCTGGAAGAGGATAGTGGCAAAAAGTAATGATGTCGGGTGTTTGTTTTTATTTGTGAGGTTTTGGCGACGAGGGGACTTGGCGACAAAGGCGATAAAGGCGACAGAGACGATGAAGGCCATTGAGGCAAGTAAATTGATTCTGTTCAGAAATGTGTGTCAAAATAGAAAATCTAATAATTATCAGGCTGGCTGCTTTTTCATTTTGAAAATCTCATTTTCATATTGAAAGTACAACTCCAATTCTTATTTCCACAAATATTTAAGAGACAGTGATTTAATCGTATAAGCAATGATGGCATGAGATTCGGTTAACCTTTCTCTGGAATCAATTCATAAATAGTATTTAAACCGGAGGAAAGAATCATGGAAAGAACAACCCGATCAACAGCCAAGAACATTCTCATTGCCATTTTGATCTTATTCAGCGGAGCAACCTTTAGCCTGGCCTATTTTCAGTATATGGAAAAGATGGAATATGCCGACAGGATAACGGATCTGCAGGGAGAAACCGATCAGAAAGTTTTTGAGATATACCAGCGTATTGATAAAAACCTTGCTGACATCAGGGAGCATGAAGGGCTTATCAAGAATACCATTGATGCAAGAAAGCGTGAAGGCAGTTTTGATCCCGAGGAAAGGATCAACAAGCAGATATCTTTTATTGAACGCATCATGCAGCAAAACCGGGATCTGATCACCAGTCTGAATACCGACCTCAACATAAAAGATGATAAAGTGAAGGAATATGTGAAGATGCAGAAAAACCTGTGGGCACGTATCAATGAATACAAGGATGTTGTAGATGCAGTGAACCAGCAAAATGAGATCCTGGAGCAGGATCTGGAAATGTCAGAATTTGAAAAACTGGCCCTGGAACTTGAACTGGAAAAGCTGGATACAGAGATTGAGCAAAAGCTTTCACTGATACAGGAGAAGAATGAACAGATCTACCGTAAGGAAAAGAAATTGAATACGGCTTATTATGCTGTTGGCACTTACCGCCAGCTCAGGGAAAAGGAGATAGTACACAGGACAGGCGGTTTTTTGGGTATCGCGGCTGTTAAAACACTGGACAATGAATTTGATCCCACACTTCTTTTTGAGATCGATACCAGGACTGTGCGTGAGATCCCTATCTGGGCAAGGAAAGCTGAGATTATCACAAACCATGATCCTGCCTCATACACCTTCGAAACTTATAATGGCATCATTGAGCGGATCCGTATCGATGATCCTGAATTGTTCTGGAAAAAAAGCAAATACCTTGTCGTGATCGTACGCGACACTTACGAGAGTGAGCTGGCGGAAGCCTGGCCGGAATAAATATTTGTTGACACTTTACCCCCCATTTTGAAAGGAGACGGCTGGCTGTCTCCTTTTTTTTATTGGGGTGGACTTAAAGGAATGCTTTAAGCAGGTTTCACCTCTAGAGGTTTCACCTGGAATTTTGCCTGGCATCCGGGTTCCACCTTTAGAGGTGAAACCTCGAAACCAAAATCATTCAGGTGAAACCCCCAAAACAATCTTTCCTCAATGCCCCCAAATTTTCAAAATGAAAGCCTCCTTTTCAATATGAAAAGAATCCTCTTTCCTGCCAAAAAGATAAGTTCCACAAAAACAGCATTATGCGATACATTCATGCTTCTGGCATGAATTCGGTTATAATATGATCAGCAAGGTCAGCAAACAGACCTGAAATGTAAAAACTAATATGGAGGAACAAGTCATGAGAAAAGAAGAAAAATCATTAACAAAGAATCTGGTGATAGCAATTCTTGCCCTGTTTACAGTAGGAGCAGTATTATTTGCCTATATACAGTTGGAAGAAAAACAGGCTTTTATGTCGGAAGTGAAGGCAGTGAAGAAAGAAAGCCAGCAAACCATCCTGGATATTTACCAGAAAATTGAACGTAACCTGGCAGTGATCCGTGAGCACGAAGATATGATAAGAAATACCATCGATACACGCAATAGGGAAGGCAAGATTAATCCTGAAGAAAGGATCAACAAACAGATCGAGTTAATCGAACAGATTATGCAGGAGAACAGGACCCTGATCGCAAGCCTGAACAACGAATTGAATGTGAAAGATGAAACGCTCAATGAGTATATCCGCAGGGAGAAAAACCTGCAGATACGCGTGAGTGAATATAAAACCATTGTGAAGGATCTGAACGAGAAAAACCTGGCACTGCAGAGTGACCTCGAAGCAACTCAGTTTGAAAAGGAAACCCTCGAACTGACCGTCGAAAACCTGGATGCCGAAATTGCCCAGAATGTTGCCCTTATCAAGGATCAGCATAATCAGCTTTCACAAAAGGAAAGCGAATTGCATACAGCCTATTATGCAGTGGGTACCTTTAAGGAGCTTGAGGAAAAAGAGCTCGTTGAAAAAGAAGGTGGCATACTTGGAATTGCTGCTGTTAAAACACTACCTGAGGATTTCGATCCTGATGCACTCAATCGGATCGACTCCAGGCTGGTGACAGAGATCCCCGTTTGGGCTAAAAAGGCTGAGGTGATTACCAACCAGCATCCGGACACTTATACCATCGAATCCAATGGAGACCTAGTTGAGCGGATCATTATCGAAGATCCCGACAGGTTTTGGGAAAACAATAAATACCTGGTCGTTGTGGTACGAGAAACCTATCAGAATGATCTGGCAGAGGCCAGGTAAACCAAATATCCTCCCGGGATAGTCTGAAAAATGGCTATCCCGCTTTTTTTTAATTTACCGCCCGCAACGAAAGCTTGATCTCACCCTTTTCACTAACCAGTACCCGGTTTACACTCGTTTGCAGTCCATTAAAATATTTAACATCGTAGGAAACAAATGCATCATGTCCCCGGGTAGAATCGATCTTGATGTTCATGATCTCCTTGATCCCGCCATGTTCTTTGATCAATTTTTCACGACCAAGGTTCAGTCCTTTCACAAGCCTTTGCAATTGATCGGATGAAAGGCTGTCAGTCCCATGTGTGTATGTGAGCAGGCTGTCGATCTTTCCCTCATTCCAGATGCTGAAATAATTCTTCAGAAAAGCTGAGGCCTTGTTCTTGTCGATTACTAATTCGGGTTTGTTTTCGCATGAGACCATCGCCAGCATTGCGAAAGAAATTATTATAAAGAGAGTAAGCTTTTGTATCTTTTTCATTTTGCAAGCTTTTATTCTAGGTGCAAAATTATCAATTATAGAGGAATGGTAAAAGAAAAGCGGCTTCCTTTTCCTTTTTCACTTTGTACAGAGATCTGACCACCTTGTTTTTCAACAAATTCTTTGCATATGATCAGCCCGAGTCCTGTGCCTTTCTCATCCTCGGTTCCCGGGGTAGATTTGTTTTCATCAAAAGTAAAGAGCCTGGCCAGATTTTCATTGCTGATACCGATCCCGCTGTCGACAATAATGATCCGATAAAAATTATTCTTTACTTCTGATAGGATGCGTATCCGTCCCCCTGCCGGTGTAAATTTTATTGCATTTGCCAGCAGGTTGCGTATGATGGTGGAGGTCATGTTCCTGTCGGCCTGTGGCCTCAAACGATTATCTACATGTGTTTCTATGCTGATGTTTTTGTTTTCTGCATTGTTCTTGAGGTATTGTATGTTCTCATTCACGAGCTCATGTATGTCGATTTCTTCGGGATTGATAGAAACTGCATCACTCTGTGACCTGGCCCAGTCAAGCAGGTTTTCAAGCAATTTGAAGCCCTCATGGGATGATTTATTGAGGGTGTGCATGATCTCACTTGTTGAGACCTGATCCATCTCCTCCATATTATCTTTAAGTAATTCAGTCATGGAGATCATGGTACTGATAGGGTTTCGCAGGTCGTGTGCAATGACCCTGATCAAAGTGTCTTTCATGGCATTCAGCTCTGAAAGTTCATGGTTCTTCTTTTCAATCTCCCGGTTCTTTTCCCGTAGGCTTTTGTTTAGCCTGGATTTCAGGTGATTGTTCCGGAAAAGGATCATGGCAATGAAGATCAAAAGAATACTCACAATGATGGATGCAATGATCAGGTTGTTCTTTTTACCGATCCTTTCTTCTTTTAATACATTCTCTTCCAGGAGGATCTTGTTTTCCGCTTCCTTGCGCTTGAGTTGCAGAAAATTGATCTCTTGTTCTTTGGCTTCGTTGAAGAGGCTGTCGGAATACTGTTTATGCAATTTTGAGAATCTGTATGCATTTTGCCAGTCCATTTTCAAAGCATAGGAACTGGTAAGGATCTTTGTGATTTCCTGCATGTCCCAGATGGCATCCATTTCATTTGCTATCTTCAGGGCTTTCAGGCCCCAGTCAATGCTTTTATCATAACTGCCTGTTTTTTGTTCTGCTTTTGAGAGGATCAGCATGGCATATGCCCTTTCCCAGGGGTTATCATATGATGTGTCATTGATTAACATGAAACAGGCTTCTTTGGCCTGGTCAATTCTTCCAAGATTGATAAGGATCTCAGCTTTTAGGTTATAGAGACGCTTCCCCTCATTTTCCATCCCAATATTTTTATACACTTTTGAGGATTTTTCTGCATAAACCAGGGCTGTATCGAAATAGATTGCAGAGTCATAGATGCCAAGTTGATTGAAACTTATACCCATGTTCTGATAGTTTCTTGCCATGATCAGACTGTCATTTATCTGTTTGCAAATTCGTATGGAGCGTTGGTGGTTTTCAATGGCAGCTCTGAATTCCTGTTGCATATTCTGGATAAGTCCGATGTTATTGTAACTGACAGCAATCCCTTCCATAAATCCGATTTTTTCAAAAAGTTCAAGGCTTTCCAGGAAATGCTCTAGCGCAAAGTCATATTTGCCAAGCACATAGTATCTCCCCCCGATACGGCTGATAATTTGTCCTTCAATAATTGAATAGCCCTGCTCTTTTGCAATGTAAAGGGCCCGTTCTAAAAATGCAAGGGAAGAATCAGGCATCTGGTATTTGTATGAATCCCCTATCTTGATTAACAGGTCCATTTTAATGCTGTCGCTCAAGCCATTATATTGAGAATTGTAAGCCCGGAGCAATGAATCACGATCAAAAATTTCCTGTGAAGGCAGCTTCAAGAACAGAAGTATAAGGATGAATATCAGGAACATGCGATGGTTACCGCTTAATAAAGGAATTCCTGATGGCATTGATTTCAGCATAGAAGCCAGTCGTTTTCATTCAGAGAACTAAAATATAAATAATTCTTTCAAGAATAGGGGCAGGTAGCTGGTTTTTGTCAAGAGTTATTTATCTTAGAAAAGGCAATAATCATTTAAACAGATTACTGAATGATAATCTTCCTTGTAAGCTGTTCTTTGTCTGTTTTTACCTGCAGGAAATATATACCTGGCATGAGTCCGTCAAGCGGGATCCACTGTCTTTTCAGCAAGGCATAATCCGGAAAGGAAACATGCCTGAATAGTCGCTTCGCATGCGAACTGAATATTTCTATCTCCTCAACCATGAATTCATTAGCTGATTCAACGAAAACGAAATCCTTTGCGGGATTGGGATAAATTCTGAAAAAATCCCCTGAATACAATTCGGCAATGCCTACAACTTCGGTAATCGTAAAATCACCGCTTTCGTCTTCATAATCAAAGCCGCTGTTGTCCTGGACTACCCGGATGCGTGCCTGGCTGGTAGCTTCATCTGGTACCGTCCACATATAATACAGGGTATCGGGATGTATGTTCAGTTCCAGGTCTTCCCAGGTAGCACCGCCATCAGTCGAGAAATAAAGGTCCCAGTTCTGGGTATCATGTTGTATGATGATTTCCCATTCGATGGTCACTTCCTGCCCGGGGTCGAAAACCTCTCCGCCTTCGGGATAAATGATATTAACATGTGCATTCAGGCTTGTAAAAAACAAAACTGCTATGATGCTCAAAAGGTAGTTTTTCATCTTGTATTATATTTTTGTTCACTTAAAGATACAAAAAAAGGCCGTTGTTGGACAGCCTTTTTTTGTGTTTAACATTTATTTATGTTATTGCCTGATAAGTTTTTGTGTCTTTGTTTCATTTCCTGAATTGAGCCGGATAAAATATATCCCGGGTTTAAGATCAGTGGTTCGCAATTCCAGAACTTTTTCATCCCGGATTTTCCTGTTCATTACTTTGTGCCCAAGTATATCGTAAACTGAAACCTCTGTGAGGCCTTCGTCATTCAATAAAATATTTAATTGCTTATTGAATGGATTTGGATAGGCAATAATATCATTCTCCCTGGCTTGTATATCCTCCTGTCCGACCCAGATCGTTTCTATACCAAAGAAATGCAGGATCTCATACATCAGTTCATCCTTGGTATAATCTCCGTCGGCCAGTCCGCCAAACTCGAAAGATGCCCCGATGGTTTTATAAGTGCCAGCATCATAGGAAACCGCGCAGAAATATTCCGGATCCATATTGGCAAACATGTTCAGGGCAGGTTCGATGGCCTGTATTCTGTCGATCCAGTTGTTCTCACCATCATAGAAATAATCCATTCCTTCAACGATAGAAGTGGATTGTCCCATGACATTTGCAAGATCGGAATCTCCATCTTCCAGGCCTTCAATATTGAACATTTCATGCACAGCAGTGGCATCATCATAATACCATGTGTCGCCGCCTTCCATATAGAGCCTTCCCCCGTTTTCGAGGTATGTCGCCAGCTGTTGACCGTCTTCCACTGTAAGCTGATGATTATTGGGATAAACTCCCAGGCAAATGAAAACCGACTGGTACAGGCTGGGATCCACATCACTCAGACTGGCTTCCATATCCCAGGCCACTCCCAGGTTCTGGAAACAGGATTCCATCATGGCAGAAGAGCTGCTGTTTCCGTCGTAATCGACGATCAGCACCGGGATCTGTCCGATAACTGAACTGAATTCTCCTGCTTCGGAGATGCCCATGTCCCCATTAAAAAGAATTTCGAAATCAGCAATATGGCCTGAAGGACAGGCGGCATCAGCTGATACAATGTATGTTTGTTCAGATTGTGTACCTGCAGCCAGATCACCATAATCTACCTGGCCGGTGATAACATCAACATACTGGCTCACAGAACTAAGGACACCCAGGACGTTAAAGGCTTCCGAACTTCCTTCGTTGCTCAGGCTGATGCTCAGGTCGACCGTCTCACCCGGATCCATTTTGCCATTGTCGTTCCCATTTGAATCATCAATGGTATAATTCATATAAACCAGTACCGGGGCATGCCCGCTTTCCGTAAAATTGCTGGTCCAAACATCGTCACCGTCTCCTCCTACATCCAGGATGAACAGCATGCTGTGTCCGTCGGGAATATCTTCCGCCAGCATGATCTCAAAACCGTCAACAACGGTCTGACTGCTTCCTGCCGGGATGTCACCATAAACTTCAACACCATCAAGCATTGTAATATATTCATCTTCCGTCCAGAGAGTAGCAGATACGTTTGTTGCGTCTTCAGTACCGATGTTTTCCAGGTTAATGCTCAGGAATGAGCTTTCGCCATAATCCAGCTGTCCGTTTGCATTCTCATCATTGATCTCATGGCTTGCATAAACCACATAGGGGCCATCGGCCGGGATTACTTCCACCTGTCCGATATGTGGCAGGTAATTAAATCCGGTGATGACTAAGTCGAGCATGCCAACTTCTGTCAGGGCCTCAAACTGGATGTTTGCGATACCGCCCTCCACATAAGCTGTACCCAGTATTTCACCATCGCCTGTAAGGGCTACAAGGGCGCCTTCGGCATCACAGCTGACAGAAAGCTGGGTTGATCCAAGGAAGATGCTGTTGTTGTAAGTTACTGTCATTTCTGCCGGCATGGCTGTTCTCACCATCAGGGATGGGTCACCAAAACACGTCCAGGTATCCGTCATTTCATCGCCACCCGAACCGTATTCGTCATTCATTTGCATACAACCATTAAAGGAAATGCCCGCGAATGTTCTTTTAATATTATCCGTATAACTTTCAACCAGGATATCGTTCATTTCATCCTGTCCTTCCATGGGCGGGTTCCAGCTCTGGTTGATGGTTGACATCATGGTAGCTACAGCACCGCTGGGTTCACCATTGTTTTCGGCACGCAGCCATGCTTCGGCGAAGCAGGTGTTGCCAACGAAGTTGCCGTTTACACAGGCAACCGACCAGATAAATGGAAGCATGCCGTTGTTGGTGAGATTATCCACATCATTGTTGGAAAATCCTGAAGATCCCCATGAATAGGTGCTTCCATGACCTGTATAATTCATTACAGATGAACCGTCGTTTACTTCATCACCTACCATCTGGGGGGAGGGATTTCCAGGTTCGTCCAGTCCACCCTGGCTGCCGTCGAAAAGCTCCCTGCTGGCAGTGTAGGTAAATGAAGTGAGGTCTGTTTGAATGTTCCGGATGTGCTCATAATCATACTCATTGTCATCACCAGGACCCTCGTCGGAAGCAATGCCAATATTCACCGAGAACCAGTCGGTATCCTGATAAGGTGCCTGCTCATAATCCAGTGTTCTTTGTACCTGTGTTTCTACCTGGGCCACATTTTCAGCGGAAAAACGGCCGACAAAAATGTCCGGATAATGGTCATTTCCTACAATGTAGCTGTAATCTACATCCGAGTCTCCATTTGAATAGGAGGGGGTTACCTGGTTTGCATCGCCGACAAGCAGTACATAGGCAAGTCCGTTATCATTGTAATAATTGGCAATGTAGGTTTTGATATCGTTTGAGTTGTTGCCGATACTGGCCACATCCACGATTTCTGTATTTCTTCCTGTTTTGATCTTCCAGTCGATGTACGGATCCATGGCAGCCATAAAGTCAGCATGGCTGATAATGAGTATTTTTCCCTGTTCTTCAACAGGATCATAACGTCCGGCTTCGGTATTTAAAAAATGTTGTTTGTAGATTTTGCTGAATTCTTCTTCAACTGCCCCGCTTTCCTGAACATTTTGCAGGGGGTTGATCCCCTCTTCGCTGGCTTGGTATATTTCAACAATGATCTCATCATAAACACGCAGTGCTTTTTGTACCGGATTGTACTGAAAAGCATAACATACAATGGTTTGACCCCGGTGATCACGAATGATATAGGGAGTGCGCAATTCAGTGAGTTTTTCCGGGAAAAAGCGGTCTTCCTGGTATTGCCTGCCGTAGGTATAAGGCACATCCGCCGGATTAATATTGCGTGTGAAATTTCCCTTTGAAGGAGCAATTTCGATATTCTCGTATTCGGTGTAAGAGGAAGAGATCACCCGGGCTTGCATACCGGCCTGATCCGGTATGATCACCGAAGCAGTCATTTTGGGCAGGTCGGGGGCTCCTTTTAAAAGAACAGGACTTGCTTCCCCGAGAGAAATAATTTGTGCTGTTCCCCTGGGCGTTTCAACGTTGGATGTAAAATATCCCTTAAGCGTGAATTTCACCTGTGAATGCATCACATTGGATGATAAAAGTTCTTTTTCAGCGCCAGCAGGATTATCAGAATGAATAGATACCCACTGCTGTCCCTGATGGTAAACAAAGGCAAAGAGTAATAAAAGAGTGAATAATGATTTCTTCATGATTCAATATTTAATGTACGATAATAATTTTCCTGATGAATTTGTGATCACCTGCAGTCAGTTCGAGATGGTAAACGCCCCTTGGGAGTGCTCCTGCATCGAACTGTATTTTGGATTGTGTCTCGTCATGCCGCACCACATCCAGCAGTCGCTGTTGTAGTTGTCCCAGGCTGTTATACAGATTCAGGCTGATGTTTTCAGGTTTATCAAGCTGGAAGCTTATATTCAATTGATCCCTGGCAGGGACGGGATAAATGTTGAATGCGATATCCTCATTGTAGATCTCTTCAAGTCCTACGATTGAAGTCTGGGCCGGGAATACGATGTAATCAACCCAGGCACAGTCATCCCCTGCACTCACCGAGTAATCTTTAACATATTCCCATTTGAAAGTATGCAGGCCCATCGAAACCGGGAAGCTCTCATAACTCCATTCTACAATGCCATCCCAGCGGCCCATTTCTTCCCCGTCAATGTAAAAAGCCATATAATCATAGTCGTCGTTGTTGGGATCATCTTCACAGCTCACCTTTTTATAAAATGAAATGCTGTCGTCCATGGCCACATTGTATTCTACATACATGGAAGTCGTCTGATTGTCGAAGATATCCCCTGATCTTGAACAGAAACTGCCTTCATAGGGCTCTTCATCGCAGATTTCCCACATCTTGTTGCCGCCAAAGCTCCACTCGAAGCTCTCAAAGCCTGCGCTTTCCCAGTCTTCCAGGATCAGTCCCACGGGTGTAAATGCCTCCATGTCGGCCTGGTAGTAACCTGAGACTGCCAGGTAATTGAACCCGATGGTGCTTCCGATTTCAATCTCCTCTGATACACTGATACTGAAAGTTACAGCAAATTCCTCACTGCTTTGTAAGGTGTCGATTTCTACAGATGTATTCTGCAGGATGATACCTTCATGCTCACATTCAAGAATTGCCTCTACACCTGTGATCATGGCATGGCCTGCATTCCTGGTAAGGAATATCAGGTCCGCATCCTCTCCCGGGTCGAGGCGTCCGTTTCCATCACCTCCCAGGGTGTCATCAACTGTAAATTCTGCCACCACCAGCCTGGGCGCATTCAACACCATATTGAAACTGCTGCTCCACTGTTCCCTGGTGGCATTTTCGATCAGCATGTCAAATTGCACTACATGCTGGTCGGTAATATTCTCATGGATATCGAGGGCGTAGGCAGATTCAAGCAGGCTGGTGTCACTGGCTGCGATCATTCCCCAGTCTCCGGTTCCGCCAGTGATGGTGATCATGGTATCGCTTGTGCTGATGAATGCAGAAACATCTTCAGCATCATCATTGCCCACGTTTTCCAGCCACACATCCAGTATAATATTTTCATTGTAATCGGCCTGCTGGTTGTTGTTGCCATTCTCGTCATTGATCTCATAAGCGTTAAAAATGACATAAGGCCCGTCAGGCGGAGCAACATTTACTGTTGTGATAAGGGGAGCCCTGTTTTGCCCGGTGATCACCAGGTCAGCTTCCCCGGGCTCTGTAAATGCTTCGATCTGCAAGCTGACGTTGCCCAGGCTGTCGGCCAGGCCGGCACCATGCAATACGCCATTCATAGATAGCCCGACATATGCATAGGGTTCTGTGTTAATTTCAAAAGTGGTCAGGCCGATAAAGATAACATCCTGGTAAGAGGCGGTCATCACGGGAGGTTCTGAAAAATAGATCATCAGGGAAGGATCTCCCATGAGGTGATAGATTTCCCAGTAATACTCTGCCGAGCCAGGTGTTCCTTCGGTAACGGCCAGGTTTCCGGCAAAAATCATTTCATCCTGTGTTACATACCATTCTCCAAAATCTTCTCCATGGTCATGGAACATCCGGTCGTAAGCACCCAGGCTTGTTTCTTCGTAAGGAGGAGGATCCTCGGTAATTTGTCCAACGCCAACACCCCAGTAATAATCGGGATCCCACATGGTATTGTTGGATCCGCCGATATAACCCAGGGCTCCTTTGTTCTCGGCCCGCAAAAGGGCTTCACCAAAACAAACATCAGCATTGAAAGAGTTCGACTGGCAACAATTGCCAACAAGCAGCCCGTACATATCCTGGTTTTCCAGCGTTGGAATATCCGATACATTGAAAGATGGATCTGACCAGCCGCCCGGTCCGCAGTGGGCAGAATAATTGCCATAAGAAACCCCGTCACTGACATCCTGGATGATATCTGCCGAGTGGCTGCCTGACTCCGGGTAAAGGTAAGTTTGTGAGGTCAGGCCGTGATCGGCATTGAAGTAGTTTTCTGTTCCGTAATTGATCTGCCCATTGCCCCAGTCCTGGGCGAAGCTGCCGTCCATGCCGGCAACAAGCACAACCTCATTCAGATAGGAAGGATCCGGCATTTCATATTTTTCGTATTGTAGTGTTTTGTCGATCTGTGGCTGAAGGTCGGTGCTGTCTTCTGCTGAGAATCGGCCATAGTAAACTTCCGGGAAATAGTCGCCAGTGTACTCGCAATAAAAGAGATCCGTAACATGACTCCCGGTATTTCCGTAAAACGCGGGAACCTGGTCTATATCACCCACAAACAAAACAAAGGAAGGGGCCGGATCTTCTGTGGTGCCTGAATTATAAAGGTCTTCAAGGTATGCTTTAATGGATGTGGTGGTGCTTCCAACTTCTGGATCATCCGTATAGGCTTCGATCACGGTAAAGCCTTTCTTGGTTTTCCATTCAACAAAAGGCTGCAGCATATTTTCGAACATGGGATCGGATACGATTACATATTTTACCGGGTAGCGCATGAAATTCTCGCGCGACCCGGACTCCTGGAAATTGGGCAATTGCCTGTTAATGGAACTAAAGAAAGGGGAATAGTATTTTTGCTTCTGCTCAATAGTGGCAGGGATGTCAGCTCCTGTGAAGTGGATGCTGAAGCGTATCTCATCATATACCCGTATGGTATTGGTGACGGGATTGTATTGCACCGGGGCGATGTTGATCCGGCCGATCCGGGTTCCGCGCATATAACCCAGTTCATCGACGCTTACCAGGGCTTCATCATTGAATTTATTTTGCTGATAGGCTGCCTCATCGATCACAAATTCATGATAATCCTCACTTTTGATTTGTTCGGGCTGAAGCGGGAAGAGGGGATGACCGAATCCATGATCATCCAGTTTGTAATCCCGGAAGGAAATTGAGAGAAATTTAATCTCGGCATTTGCTGATGCAGGAATCTCTATCATTTCCCTTCTGACCGGGAGCAGTGGATGCCCTGTTAAAAGATTCTTTGTATAAGCATTGATATGGAGCCTGGTAAAAACCGCTCCTTCCGCATTTTCAACTTCATCCAGGTGGATACGAGAAATAATGTTTAAAACTTCAAGGCCTGAGTAATCCGAAGAAATGATTTCCATCCGGTTCTCTGCATTTTCTCTGGTAATGATCTTTTCTCCAAAAACAGTTTGCGAAAAGAAAAGCGAGCCGAAAAACAAAAAAGCCGCGCCTAATAACCGATAAGAATTATTCATAAAAAAGTCCCCTATAAGCTAAGCCACAAATATATAGAAAATTATATACTATTAAGCCATTTATTGATATGTGATAAAAGACATCCTGAGCCGGATAAGGGTTGTCTGAAGTTCATTTATATTCCAAATATCACTGCGAGTGCTTAAGCCAGTTTTTGTTTGAAGTATTTTCTTGATATCTGCTTTACAGGCAGCCAGGCTGAAAAGAAACCAATTATACCTACCGTAATAAAGATATACAGGAAATCCAGGAATTGCATATCCACTGGATAATAATCCACCACAAAGCTGCCACCCGGGGTACCCAGACGGATCAGGCCGAATTCCATCTGGAGCCAGGTAATGAATCCTCCAAGGAGCAAGCCCAGGAGGCCACCCAGCAGGGATATCATCATGCCTTCAAACAGGAATATTTTGCGAATGATGCGGTTGCTTGCCCCCATGCTGTGCAGCACGGCAATGTCTTTTTTCTTGTCAAGGATCAACATCGAAAGGGATCCGATCAGGTTGAAGGTGGCAATGATCAGTATGAAGGTAAGGATGAGAAAACTCACCCATTTTTCCGAACGCATGATCTTGTAGAGTAATTCCTGTTGCTCAAACCTGTTCTGTACACGAAAATTCTCTCCCACCAGCTTTTGAATTTCCTGCTGTATGCTTTTGATGTCAGCTCCATTCGCTGTGATGATCTCCACGGAACTCACTTCATTCTCATATTCCAGAAGTTCTCTTGCAAAATTGATGGGCACAAGCACATATCTTGTATCAAAATCTTGCTGTATGGAAAAGACGCCTGCCGGCATGATCTTCTGCTGGTTAAAAGCATTTTCAAAACTCAGTGAAGGGGCCCGGGTCCGGCTGGGAACGTAAACATCCAGCGGCTTTCCAAAATCGCTGATACTCACACCCAGAAAATAGGCCACGCCAGCGCCCAAGACTGCAAAATCGCGTCCTTTGCCCTTTAGCTTAAAATTGCCACTCACAATCATGGAATCCAGGGCTGCGCTATTGAAATTTTCTCCCAGGCCTTTGATGGTGACGATATGTTGTTTGTCGCCGTATTGTACCAGTGCATTGTCTTCAACCACTTCGGTAAAGTACACTACCCCGGACAAGTTTCTTATCTTTTCAGCGGGTAACTGATCCAGGGTAAAAGTTTTGCCTTCTTTAATCTCGATCTTGAGATCGGGGTTGAAGGCGTTGAATAGGCTGATAACCAGGTTTTCAAAGCCGTTAAATACCGATAGTATGATGATCAGGGCCATGGTTCCAATGGTAATCCCTGCCACGGAAATACCCGAAATAATATTGATGATATTGTGGGATTTCTTCGAAATCAAGTACCTTTTTGCTATGTATAACGGGAAGTTCAAAATATTCTTTATTTCCAGGCCTTCACGATCAGGCCAGTGCCTGTTTTATGATTTGACTTAACATCTATTTTATTCAGCACCAGTGAAACAGGGAAAACAAGCAGGTAATAAAACGGCAAAATGAGGAAGAAGACCTTTGAAATGTTCAGCATGAGGATGGGATACTTCATGGAGAGCCTCCAGGAGATCTTGCCCGGTTTCCCATACTGGTAACGTGCTTCGGTTTTACTAAAACCTGCACTTTTCAATTTTTCCTGAATCTCATAGATGTTGTAACCATCCCGTACATGCTCTTCAATAAAGCTGCGGGTTCCGTCATTGTTGTATTCCTCATCATGTTCATGCACATCGGAGCCGCCCTGGTCGGAAGGGGTGGAGATCAATACCATGCCGCTTTTCTTCAGGGCATGATGGAAATTCTCAAAAACCTTCACATCCTCTTCGATGTGCTCCATTACATCCACAGAAAGGATCAGGTCATATTTGTCCTTTTCCTGGAATGAAACTAAATCAGCATATTCAAAATGAATATTGTCCCTGCCGATCCTTTTGAAAAAGCGGTTGCAGTCAGCGATCTGTTCTTCTTTGACATCCACCGCTTTTATCTGCCAGCCTTTGAATTTACGGGTCATAAAATAATCATATTGGCCAAAACCCGAACCGGCATCCAGCACCTGAAGTGCCCTGTTATTTTTGCGCGCAAATCCTTTCAATTCCTTTTTTACATGCCAGGTGCGCAAAAGCAGCAGGTCAAGCATGCGGTAAAATACTTTCCTGAGAAAGAAGGTCTTATTGAATATATTGCCCAGGCTTCGTTTTATGGGATCATATTTCATGCTGTGCTTTTATTCCTGAAGTAAGTTATCTATGTTTTCGATATAGTCGAGCGAATCATCAAGGTAAAACTGCAGTTCCGGGACTTTCCTGAGCTGGCTTTTCAGCTTTTTCCCTAACTGGTAGCGAATCTCCCCGTAATGCTTTCGGATAACTTCAATCAGAGCCTCCTTGTCCTGTGTGGCAAAAAGGCTGAGGTAAACTTTGGCCAGCCCCAGATCAGGCGTAACTTTTACCTTGGTTACCGTGATCATGGCACCACCAAACAATCCCCGTGTTTCCTGCTGGAATATTTCCCCCAGGTCTTTCTGTATCTGCTTGGCTACCCTGCTTTGTCTTTTTGAATCCATGGTGCAAAGTTAAGATATATTTGGTTGATTGGATGATTGGTTATAAGCTTATAAGGTTATAAGGGTTTATGGTAAATAATAATCTAAAGTTAATGTTCCCTTAATATATACTGAACAGGTCAGTTTTATTTTTGTTTGTAATTTGTTAAAGAATTTCGATCATGATTGCTCCCGGAAAAGGAATATGGAATTACCTGTTAAAGATTGCTCTTCTCGTCATAATAATGGGTTTCATGTTTTCATGCCATACACCCAAACATAAGAACAAGAATGGAAAAGCGGGAATAGCCGAAATACCAGCACTTTTCGAAACCTCCCCGGTTAGTCACGGTGAGGATGCTGCTGATGATCCTGCCATCTGGTATAATTCAATGAATCCGGCTGAAAGTGTTATTTACGGATCCGACAAACAAGGGGGAATTAATGCATACAATTTGAACGGAGATTTCCTTTTCTACAAAGAAATCGGCAGGATCAATAATATAGATGTGCGGTATGGATTTCCCTTAAAATCCGGAAAGGTTGATATCCTGGGAGGCAGTAACCGGAGCGACAACACCATTGTTCTTTACAGCATAGACCCTGGTTCAGGAAATCTTGAAAACATACTCGCCAAACCCATGCTTTCCGGTGTGAATGAAGTTTATGGCTTTGCTCTTCATCATCAGCCCGACAGCAATATTTTTTATGCCTTTGTAAATGATAAAGATGGGCATGTGGAACAATGGGAACTGGTACCAACTGATACCGGTTCAGTGGACGCACATGTTGTAAGAAGTTTTGATGTGGGCGGACAGACTGAAGGCATGGTGATCGATGATTATCTGGGGTATCTGTACATTGGCGAGGAAAATAAGGGAGTTTGGAAGTATCATGCAAATCCCTGGCTGCTTCATAACAGGATATTGCTTACTGATACGTCGAAGAAATACATAAAGGAAGATATTGAAGGATTGTGTCTGTATCATGCCGACAGCATAAACGGATACCTGATCATTTCTGTTCAGGGCAACAGTAGTTTTGCAGTTTATGAAAGAAGGGGCATCAATCAATACATCGGGAGTTTTCGAATTACCGATTCGGGGATTGACGGTGTATCGGAAACCGATGGCATCGAGGTGCTCAATCTCCGACTGGATGCAAATTTTCCCTATGGGTTGTTCGTTGCTCAGGATGGCTTTAATCATGATGGCAACCAACGGAAAAAACAAAATTTCAAACTTGTTTCTTGGCTGGAAATTGCCGGGATTTTTGAACCTGAGCTACTCATGAGCCAGGATTACTTTCCCTATTGAATCAGTGAGACTTCGTTTTCAGTACCGCATGCGAACAGAAATATTACAGTCGAACTCCCGCCTGCTGTCGAGGCAGGGATTCTGAGTTTCCGTGAGCGCTGAAGCTGCTCAGCGGAGGCGTTGTCATGGGGTCTTCTGGGCTATAACATACCAGACGGTCAGGTTCCCCTCCCCTTGAGAAGATAAATTGAATAAAACCTCAATGATACCACTTAGCTCTGCGGCGGGATAGTTCATTACATTTGGTAATTAGCGAAAGTGCTTTCCGTTTTGAAGCATCGGTTTTCCATGCATACTTGAAGTCAATTTCATGAAGCATTGTTAAAATTCCCGGCTAATTCTTATTATGTATTACATTTGCATTTGTGAAAAACTTATTCAGGATACTGAAGTATGTAAAGAATTATTGGGGACTGGCTCTGTTGAACGTTATGTTCAATATTTTATCGGTGATCTTTTCTCTGGCTTCTTTCGTGCTTTTCATCCCCATACTTCAAATGCTTTTCCAGAAAACGGGTGCTCCAGAGAAAGTGCCTCCGCTGGATATTTGGAATTTTGAATCCCTGAAAGCGAATTTCTATTATGAGATCAGCCAGTGGATCGGGAAATACGGGGAATTAGAAGTATTGCTTTACATTGCCATTGCCATCATCGTAATTTACTTCCTGCGCAATGTCTTCCGCTACCTGGGTATGTTCTTCCTGGCCCCGATCCGTAACGGGGTGGTGCGCGACCTTAGGAACGACCTATACAAAAAGGTGTTGATTCTGCCCCTGTCGTACTATTCGGAGCAACGAAAAGGGGATATCATAGCCCGTATGTCTTCCGATGCCCAGGAAGTGGATTATTCCATCATGGCTTCGCTGGAAATGATCTTTCGTGATCCCCTGGCCATCATCTCTTACCTTGTCACATTGTTTATCATCAGTCCCAGCCTGACTCTTTTCGTTTTTGTTTTGCTTCCTGTGAGTGGTTTTCTCATCGGCCGCATTGGTAAAAGCCTTAAGCGTACATCGGTTAAAAGCCAGCGGCAACTGGGTGTAATCCTGTCGATTATTGAGGAGACAATCGGTGGATTGCGAATCATTAAAGCCTTCAACTCCATCGACCATGCAGATAAGAATTTTCAGAAAAACAATCAGGTCTATACCAGGCTGATGATCCGGCTTTACCGCAAGAAAGACCTGGCTTCCCCCTTGAGTGAATTCCTTGCCGCATCGGTACTGGTGGTTGTGCTCTGGTATGGAGGCCGCCTGGTGCTGAATCCGACCAATCCGCTGGATGCTGCTGTATTTATTGCTTACCTTGGTATATTCTCGCAGGTCATCCCACCGGCTAAATCCATCACCACGGCAATCTATAATATCCAGAAGGGCGGGGCATCTGTTGAGAGAATACAGAGTGTTTTTGACGCCCCGGAAGTGATCCTGGAAAAAGCAAACCCCGTCCGCAAGAAGGACTTTGAGGAATCCATCGAATACGATCATGTGGGCTTTTCATATGAAAAGGAAGCTGTATTGAAAGATATACAACTGAAGGTTGAGAAAGGAAAGACCATTGCCCTGGTAGGGCCCTCGGGTGGGGGTAAGTCAACCATGGTGGACCTCCTGCCGCGTTTCTATGATTGCCTGGAAGGAGAGATCCGGATTGATGGTGTCCCCATCAAGGATATGAAGATTGATGATCTCCGGGGTATGATGGGCATTGTTACCCAGGAAACGATCCTGTTCAATGATACCATTTACGGCAATATTACTATGGGAATGAAGCATGTGGAAATGAAGGATGTGATTGCCGCTGCCAAAGTGGCCAATGCCCATGAATTCATTGAAAACCTGAAGGATGGATATGAAACCAATATTGGCGATCGGGGTGTGAAGCTATCCGGTGGGCAACGCCAGCGAATCAGCATTGCACGCGCCGTACTGAAGAATCCCCCGGTCATGATCCTTGATGAAGCCACATCCGCCCTGGACACTGAGTCCGAAAGGCTGGTGCAGGAAGCTCTTATCAACCTGATGAAAAACCGTACTTCCATTGTGATTGCACACAGGCTTTCCACCATCAAGCATGCGGACGAGATCATCGTATTGCAGCGTGGCCAAATCGTTGAACGGGGCAATCATGATAAACTCTATGAAAAGAAGGGAGTTTATAAAAAGCTTTGTGACCTGCAATCCTTTACGTAAATTTGAACTTGCATATAGAAATTTTCAGGGGATTTGCAAGCAATAAAAACCAGCGTGCATGGAAAAGATTAAAGACCAGATCAAATATCTGGCTGAAAAATACCACTTTGGAATTGTTGACATCCGGCGTCATATGCACCGGTATCCTGAGCTTTCCAACCAGGAATTTGAAACATCGAAATATATTTCCGGGAAACTGAAAGAATTTGGTATAGAGCACAGGACAGGGGTTTTTAAAACCGGTATTGTTGGAAGCATAGAGGGAAAAAACCCCGGTAAAAAACTGGTAGCCCTGCGTGCAGATATTGATGCACTTCCCATACATGAAAAGAATGATGTGGAATACATATCAAAAAATTCAGGGGTGATGCATGCATGCGGACATGATGTGCATACAGCATCCCTGCTCGGTGCTGCCAAAATACTGCATCAACTCAGGGATCATTTTGAGGGCAGTATTCGCCTGATCTTTCAACCGGCAGAAGAAAAGATCCCTGGTGGTGCCAAATTCATGATCGAAGAAGGAGTACTGGAAGATCCCAAAGTGAACTCAATCATCGGACAGCATGTTTTCCCTGAACTGGAAGCCGGCAAGGTTGGGTTTAAAACAGGTAAATACATGGCTTCAAGCGATGAGATCAATCTTACAATTAAAGGAAAAGGCGGCCATGCAGCCATGCCCGACCGCCTGGTTGACCCTGTATTGATCGCCTCACACATCATCGTCGCTCTGCAGCAAATCGTAAGCCGGAATGCCAATTATTCAATACCCACCGTCTTATCTTTTGGAGAAATTTTGGCCGAAGGAACATACAATGTCATTCCGGATGAAGTAAAAATAAGAGGTACCTTCAGGACTTTTGATGAAGCATGGCGCAAAAAAGCACATGAAAATATTACGCGCCTGGCCCGTTCGGTTGCTGATGGTATGGGAGGCGAATGCGAAGTAGTAATTGATAACGGCTATCCCTACCTTGTGAATGATGATATCCTCACCGAAAATGCATTCCTTGCTGCCAGGGAATATCTTGGGGATGATAATGTTGTTGAATTGAAGCTGAGAATGACTGGTGAGGATTTTGCCTATTATGCACAAGCAGTGCCAGGTTGTTTTTACCGGCTGGGAACTGCGAGTGAAGTGCTCGGGATTACCTCCAACCTGCATACTCCCACTTTTGATGTGGATGAAAAATCCCTTACAACAGGCATGGGGCTGATGGCCTGGCTGGCAATCAACGAATTGAATTCAATTTAATATATTTATACCCGTATGAAAAAGGGACTGATCTTAAGTTGTATTCTCATGATCCTGGCTGGTGGGGTTAATGCACAGGATTATTACAGGACCGGAATAGGCGCCCGGATGGGTTCAGGTTTCGGATTAACCATCAAACATTTTACAAGCAATTCTACCGCGATTGAAGGCATTGTGGTCTTTCGATGGAAAGGGGTGAATATTACCGCTCTCTACGAATATGAGAAGATTGCCTTCAATGTACCTGGTCTGTCCTGGTATGTAGGTGGAGGTGGTCATCTTGGTATCTGGTCTAATTATGATGAAAATGCCAGCTGGTGGGATTATGAAGAGCATCCCAATGGTTACACCATCATCGGTGCAGATTTTATTCTGGGAATTGAATATACTGTAAAGGAATTTCCAATCAATTTCTCCGTCGATTGGAAACCGGCAGTCAATTTGATCGGTTACCCAGGTGTTTGGCTGAATGTGGGGGCGCTTTCAATACGCTATGGGTTGAGGTATTGATGGGGGTGAGGGGTTTGTTGGTATAGGGTTATTAGGGTATAAGGGTATAAGGGTATCGTGCTATGGGTTTTTTTACAATGGCTTAAGCTTTTAAGGTTTGAAGAAATGAAAGTGAATGGTAAAAATTACCGGACGGTTTGGATGGAGGGTTCCTCGGTTTTTATGATAGAGCAGAACCTGCTTCCATTTAAGTTTGAGATCTTCGAGGCGAAAAAATACTTTGATACATGTTTTGCCATTACAACCATGATCGTCCGGGGTGCAGGGGCGCTTGGGGCTGCGGCTGGTTATGCTATGGCCCAGGCTTATATGGAAGCTCCTGAGGAAGGAAGTGAAGAATTCCTTGCCCAGGCCCGTTTCGATATTGAAGCCACTAGGCCCACTGCACAGAACCTTTTTTATGCGGTGCAGCGGGTATTTCATGCCGGGAAGAAAGGTGCTGAGAACGCCATTGCCGAAGCGGGCAGGATTGCCGATGAGGATGCAGAAGATTCCAAAAACATTGGCCTCTATGGCAATGAGCTGATCAAAATGAAGTGCAATATAGCCACCCACTGCAATGCGGGCTGGCTGGCATTTGTGGATTATGGTACGGCACTCAGTCCCATCTACCGTGCCCAAAAGGAAAAAAAGAAATTGTTCGTGTATGTGGATGAGACCCGGCCACGTTCACAGGGCGCCAGGTTAACGGCCTGGGAACTCAAGAATGCAAAGGTTCCCCATGTGATCATCCCTGATAATGCCACTGCCTACCTGATGGCCAAAAAGAAGATCGACATGATGATCGTGGGGGCAGACCGCATTGTGGCAAACGGTGATACAGCCAACAAGATTGGCACGCTGGGCAAGGCCCTGGCAGCTCATGAGTTCGGTATCCCTTTCTATGTTGCTGCCCCAACATCCACCTTTGACCTGAAAACAAAAACTGGGAACAGGATCAAAATAGAAGAGCGAAGCCCTGATGAAGTGATCTACCAAACTGGCATCGATCGGAATGGAAATATGAACAGGGTTCAGGTTACCTCCCCGGGATCTGAAGCCCTTAATATCGCATTCGATGTCACACCGGCAAAGTATATCACAGGCTTTATAACAGAAAAAGGTGTGATCACACCGGATGAGGATTTGATACGTGAAATTGCCAGGAAAGATGAATGATTATTTGAGAGAAAGAGAAGAGGTTGCTTATTTTATGCGCCGGCTGTACCAGCAAAAACTGACTACAACATCCGGTGGCAATTTGAGCATGAAAATGAATGATGACACCATACTGATCACTCCCTCGCAAATCGACAAAGGACGGGTAGAGGGGACACAGATCGGGATCATTGACAATTCTGGCAATAACAAAACGCCTTCACTGAAACTGAGTATGGAAAGCGGGATGCACCTGGCTGTTTATAAAAAACGCCCGGATGCAAAAGCTATCGTTCATGCTCATCCGGTAATTGCTTCCTCCTTTGCGGTTAGCAACAAAAAAATCAACTGCCGGCTTATGGGAGAAGCAAGATATGTGCTTGGAGAGCCGGTAAAAGCACAATACGCCCTGATGGGAACAATAGAGCTTGCCCGCATTGCAGCAGATGCTAGTCTTCAATCCAATGTGATCCTGCTTGAGAATCACGGAATCCTGACGATCGGGCATAGCCTGCTGCAAGCTTTCGATCGCCTGGAAGTTCTGGAAGCCGCAGCTAAAACCACATTGCTCGCTGAATTAATGGGGGGCGGAAAGGAGCTCAGTGCAGACCAGATCCGTGCCATTGATAAAATGACCGAATAAGATCATTTTCCAGCCCATCCGGCTCAATCCTTAAACCTGAAAGATAACCTGACCTTGGTTCTGTATTGTGTGATCTTTCCATCCTCGATCTTGCAATCTTGTTCAACTACCTCAGCAATTCTAAGTTCGTCAAGCGTTTTGGCTGCCCTCTCAATTGCTGTTTTGGCAGCATCTTCCCAGGAAGTGCTGCTGCTGCCGATCAATTCAATTACTTTGTAAATACTCATGATTGTCCTCCTTTGATTTTTATAAAGTTAGTGAAATGAAAAAGGGAAATCAATACCCCGGTGACAGATGCTTGTAAAATTGGTAGTTTTTGGAACCACATATGTCCAGACCGAAGTACCTTACCCAGGCGTTTGGGGCCCCGTATTTTACAGCAATCTTCCATTCGTTGACCCGGATTGATTATCAGTCAATTCATGTGATCCATTAGCAGGGATTTATTACATTTGAAACACTTTACTAATTTGAAACCAAAAATATTATCATGAGGAAAATAATGCAATTTGCTACACTTATGTTGCTGGCCTTTTCACTGCTTGCAGGAAATGCCTTTGCCGGCAAGAAGAAAAATGAAGATGAAAAAAATGATACAATCAGGAGCAGCACGGTAAGCGGACTGAAATTCAGGAGCATCGGACCTGCCTTTGCTTCAGGACGTATTGCGGATTTTGCCGTCAATCCCTGTAACCCCAGCGAATATTATGTTGCTGTGGCCAGCGGAAATGTTTGGAAGACCATCAACAACGGAACCACCTTCAGCCCGATATTTGATAATTACGGTGCTTATTCCATTGGTTGTGTTGAGATCGATCCCAATAACCCCCACGTGGTCTGGGTCGGTACGGGTGAGAACAACCACCAGCGAGCCCTCGGTTACGGCGATGGGGTTTATAAATCAATTGACGGAGGAAAATCATTCAAGAACATGGGCTTGAAAGAATCCCGCCAGATCGGCATGATTGCCATTGACCCGCGCAATTCTGATGTGGTCTTTGTTGCAGCAGAAGGATCCGTATGGGGACCCGGAGGTGAGCGCGGACTTTACAAAACAACCAACGGTGGAATGAACTGGGAAAAAGTACTGGAGATCAGC